>OLGH01000014.1_pt1 | contig 268358 bp, 356 predicted proteins | sample 1604851 | NCBI WGS metagenome assembly OLGH01 (sample SAMEA3888894, study PRJEB22519) | human gut metagenome | biome: human gut; feature: human-associated habitat; material: faeces | place: Denmark | collected 2010 | reverse complement strand
TAAAGTCATAGACCTCGATAAGCTTCTTGACTAATCCTCTTAGTCCGTCTGTTCCTTCATATATTTGCATAATTTATACATCCTTAATTTTTTATATTAACAGTTGCAAAATCACAACCTTTTTAATGTTTGTAGTAGTTTATATTAATGTTGGACCTAAAGCAAATACACCACCTGCTGTAGGAGTACTACCAGTATTATGTTTAGTCATAGTTATTGTATTATCTGTAATAGAGAAAGATATACCAGTAGATGCATCCTCAGATGACTGAGCTATAGGTATCATTATCCATTTATTATAAACATAAAGTATTATACCGAATACATAATTATTAGCACCTGCTTGTGAACTCCAATATAAATATGCTCCATCTAAGCTAACTAATTCCGCAGTTTTAGTCTCAGCTTCTTCAACATTTCTACCTGTAGATAATATAACTCTAGCATTTTTACTATTAGTTATAGTATCATTTATCTTCTGAGCAGACCATGTACTAGTAGTAGAAGTAGTAGAAGAATCTTCTATAGAAGTAATAGTATCTGTAAATTTAGCATTAGTAGGTACATCAGATAATACTGTATGATTATTAACTGTATCAGCATTGCCACCATTAGCAGGTAATTTAGTAGGAATATCAGTCTTTTTAGCATAACTACTTAAAGTGTTAGTAATATCTGTATTATTAGCCTTTTTAGCTAATTCAGAATCTACATATTCTTTACTAGCATTACTGTTAAATTTAACTGTATAACTAAGTTCTGACGGAACAGATATATGATAGTTATCATTGCTGTTTTTAAACGTCACGCTACCCAGTGCTTCGACCTCGATGTTTCGCAGGAAATCGTCTGGTATTAATGATGATATATCTGTTACTATAGGGTCTGCCAGCTCGTAATACAGAATTACGCCTGACAATTTCTTACTCACATCTGCTGATGTTGTAACGTCAGTGACATAAACCTCAAAATAGTGTGAGCCACTCTGACACCACTGTGTTTCATTGCCAGTTTCTCCTTTTAACACATATGTTCTTTTATTGCATATTGCATTTCTATTTGATAATCCTTTCGGAATTTTAGTGTTATACCACCAATTATTTCCGTCTAAAAGCCAATTCAGCGTTCCTAAATCTACGCTGCCCACACACTGAACATATTTCTTGTTCTCATAGTCCACATAGTTCTTAGCATTTCCTGCTGACCAACCGTAGCCCGTCAATGCCCTTATGGCTTCTGGGATTGGATACCCAGTCTGATGATAAGGCGTGTAGGATGTATTGGTGTTGCCTAGTTCAATCTGGAAACTTGGGAAATACTTTAGAAAATCAGATTTCCATGTGTCGAAGCCCGTGAACGAATTAATTGCAACATACACATAATTCTCATCTGCTGTCTGAAATGTGATAGGGTGTCCTGTATAGGCGTTTATATCGCTTATCGTTTTATGTCCAAAAAATTTAATCTCACGCTTATTTGCACCTATCAATTTTCCATACGTTCCGCATAACGCAGTATCTCGTGTAACTGAAAGGCAGTATGTGGAGTTTGGTTTTACGCTCAGTTTTACGCCCCAATAGCCTGTTTTCAAATCAACCAAATCACTAGCTGTGTATCCTTCCAAATTCCACAAATTTCGTTCCTGCTTCACAATCTCTTCCGTGCCTGCACTGACAATCTCGCCTGCATTATACGGATAATAATCCGCAGGGAACATCTTCTCAAATTCTTCCACGCTTGTGGGTTCGTTGCCTGAACCGAACATGAGGGTTAAATCAAAAATCTGAATTTTAATTTTAACGTCATTGAAAACTGTGCCAACCGCAAAACCCTCAATTCCAGTATACTTTCCTCGTGAAATTTCCGATTGTGTCTGATTATAAATAATAGCAGATGAACCACTGGTAATGAATGGGGTTAATTTGCTCCGATTTAGAAAACCAAAACCCATTTTTATGTTGTCAGGATTGTTCAAAATCAGCAGTTTGAACATATATTTCCCTATCTTGTCCTGCTCGGGAGTGATATCTTTGAAATTGATGAATGAATTTGTTGAAGTTCCGTTCAAGGTAATTGTTCCGTCAGAATCAACGGTTATTATTACTCCTCTACTTGTGTTAGAATACGTCTCAAATATCTGATTAAACACAATAGACCTACCGCCTACGTTCTTCACGCTCATCAGCTTCGCCCCTGTAGGAATAGTCTTGTCATAGGCTGTTTCGCTGTCAGTTTCAATACTAAGTGTTGACCCATTATTAATATCATATAATGTATTTATTTGTCTTTTAAATTCTTCATCAGTTAATTTCATTTTAGTTATCTCTGTTTTATCTAATAAAATAACTGATTCATCATCTGTTATGTAGACTATAGTTCCATTTTCTAAAGTATCTTTAATCTGTTCATAGTCAGCTTTAGTACCTACCCATGTTTTAGGTATAGTTGTATTTATTTTATTACTGGACCAAGTTGTTTTATCTGTGATTGTAGAATCATCTATGATAGCTGTTAAATCTACATCTGAGTCTACTTTATCTCCATTATATAATAATTTATTATCTTTATTTAAAGATAATTTATCTAACAATTCCTTATTACTATGAGTATGTGTTTGTGTATAAGCTAAATCGTAATTGGCTTTAAGTTCATTTGTTAAATCATTTGTAACAGTAGGAATTGTAGGAGTATCTGTTAAAGAAGTATATTTACCATCGAAATCGCTCTTATTATTCCAATTAGTAATATCCTCAGAAGTTATACTATCAATTACTTCTTTATTAGAATGAATATGAGATTTATCATAAGCTTCTTTACCTAAATCTCCACGAAATGCAGTACCAGAAGTTTCCCCTAATGTTATACTAGAACTTATTTCCACATAAGCTGTACCACCCCAACGATAACATTTATTATCATCTAATGTAATATAAATCTTGCTTGCTTCACCAGTATGTTTTTGTAATTCAGTTAAATTATTAAATTCTTCAACATCGTCAACATAACTAGGAAGTTCACTAGTTAATACCTTACCATTATCATCTAATTCTGCAATGCCACTATTAGCACCTTTTTCTAATTCAGATATAGGAGTATAGCCTAGAGCAGATATAATGTCAGATTTTGTTATATCTGTTTTTCCACCACTTTCTTTAGATTTATTATAATCTAAAATAGTCTGAATAACATTCATGTATTATACCTCTTTCCAAGTATCTTCATGTCTAGCATATAATTTTTTTGTGTCTAAACAATATGCTAAAGAACCATCACCTGCATTAGTAATTAAATCTAATTTAGAAACATCTTCTGAATTTAAGAAATATTGATTAGCATCTTGTCCATTAGAATCTACTAATCTAATACTACCAAAATCAGGAACTTCTTCTTTAGCAGTATCAAAGTTCATTCCCATAATAGTAACATATCTACTATTAGTTTTAACACCCTTACTATTATTAATGGCTTTGATAGTTTGTTCATTTGTATTAGTATTAATACTTATGTTCATATTATTATTCATATTTATATTTTCAACTCCTTATAAAAATAAATGAGTAAACGTAATTGCATACTATTAGTAGTCATTTTATAAATGCTATAGTTTGCATTAATTTTATAATTTGTTTATGTTATAGTTTGTTAAATGATTTAAACATATTAGAATAAAAAAAATAAAGATACTCTTATATTCAGAATATCTTTATCATAAAATATTTAATTAAACAATTTTACTTAAAACCAAACTTCTGAAAATTCATCAAGTAATTCTTTACAGTTAAAGCCATTTAGATAAATAAGCATTTGGTTAAGTTCTGCAAGTCTGTTTACAAAATTAGTGAGCATAGCTTGATTCATTTCTGTTGTACATCTAAGTATATCTATCTTCCATGTATCATTTATATCTGTAGGTGGAATTAGTGTGACATCCTCCCCCGTCTGAAGAGGCGAGGGCTTCCTCTTGCAAAAGCAAGCAGTCGGTTCTCGTTCGAGCAGTCCACTGACTACAGCATAAGCGAGCTAACCCCGTGTGTCCCACGGTTCTATTGGCTTTGGCTATGTGAAAACGATTCGCATTCCTTCATTTCTGATATTGATTGCAGCGTTTACGTCTCTGTCGTGATGTGTGCCACATTCAGGGCAATCCCATGCTCTTATGCTGAGATTCTTTGTTTCTGTGTTTTTGTATCCACAGCACGAGCAAATCTGACTGCTTGCAAAGAATTTGTCTATCTTAATAAGCTTTTTGCCTTGTTCTTCAAGTTTGTATTGTAAGAACGTTGTGAACATTCCCCAACCGTTGTCCGAAACAGATTTGCCGAAATGCAGAGCCTGTGACATTGCTTTCATATCCAGATTTTCTATGCATACGCAATCATAAGCATTGGATATCTGCCTTGATTGTTTGTGCAAAAAATCCTTACGCTGATTGGCTACTTTTTCATGTAGTCTTGCAACTCTGACACGTTGTTTTTCTCGATTCTTAGAACCTTTTTGCATAAGTGAAAGTTTCCGTTGTTCACGTTTCAATCTTTTCTCTGCTTGTCTGTAGTACCTTGGATATGCTGGTTCATTTCCATTGCTATCCTTGTACAACTCGTGCATGGAAAAATCTAAACCCAAGAAATTATGAGGCTCTTTTTCTTGTACTTGACTTTCGTACTCAAAAAGAACGCTTGCATAATACTTTCCGCTTGGAGTTTGGCTAACTGTAACAGATTTCAGCTTGTAATCAGATGGAATTTGCCTATGCTGTTTCAGCTTAACAAAGCCGATTTTCGGAAGTTTCAGATAACCATTCTCCATCAAAATATTTCCGTTTACGCAATTTGTTGTATAACTCTTGCGGTTAGATTTCTTGGATTTGAATTTTGGAAAACCAATTTTAGGACTTCTAAAAAAATTGTTGTATGCTGTCTGCAAATTCATTTGAGCATTTGCTAGTGAAAGGCTGTCTACTTCTTTCAGCCATTCAAATTCTTTTTTATATTGAGCAGGTGTATTATTCAGCTTTTTTCCAGTTTCTTCATAATACTTAATTTTATCTGCCAACATACGATTGTATACAAAGCGAACGCATCCAAAAGTCTTAGCAAACAAAATTTGTTGTTCTGTGTTTGGATATATCCTGAATTTGTATGCCTTGTTTGCCATAATTTCACTTCTTTCCTCTGTCTTTCTGACCTTGGCTTTCTATATATTTTTTGATAACCTCAATAGTCGCTCCACCTGTTGTGAGCAAGCAAAAGCTCTGACTCCAGAAATATTCTTTCCAAAGTTTTTGGCGTATTTGCGGAAATTCTTTTTTCAGAAGTCTGCTACTCGTACTTTTGTATGCATTTATGAATTTGCTGATTTCCGAGTTGGAATGTGCTTTGAATAATATATGCACAGGGTCTTTATCATGATTCCATTCTTGCAAAGTAATATTGTATTTTGGTGATATGTACGCAAATATCTCTTTCGCCCTGTCGGAAATTTCATCATCAAACACCTTCCGCCGATATTTTACAACAAGTACAAGATGATAGTACAGCAAAAATACTGAATGAGCATTATTGTCTAATTCCACAGTTTATTAGTCCTTTTTTTTTGTTTCGACTGATTTTATTATAGCCTATTCTTCCAAATTTGTCAAGCTTGAATGAGTCGCAATTCATCCCACACCTTAGAGGTGGGAGGACTTCTTGCTACTGGAGATTAAAATTATAATGTGAAAGTATTATAGAAAGTTCCTTAAACGCCTCAGTATTCTTTGACATTTCATAAATTTCGTTTACTGTTTCGTTAGTCATATATATATTCTCCTTTATAAAATTAATTTTATGTAGCTAAAGTATAATTACATTATCCTTTATGAGTTGTTTAAGTTCTTGTTCCGTATATAGCATAGAAATAAATTTATTATCTTTTGGCAATACAATAAATTTATCTTCTGTTTTAGATTTAGCTAAAACACATTTAGTGTATTCCCATTTATAATAACCATTACATTTCTTAGGCATTGCACATTTAAAATGACAACCTATAGTCATTATTTTGTTAAGTATTATATCTTCGTATGTATTCATGTTCATAATTTAATGTATTTTAACAATTATATATCCATCATTTATGAGTTGCATAAATTCTGCTTTAGAGTATATAAGCTGTTTATATGAAGTATCCTTTGGACTTACAACAATGTGCTTAGTTTTATTAGTAGATATATTACAATCGACAAAATTACATATATTACTAACTCGCTTAGGTACATAGACCATACAAACATAATTATTTTCAAGTATATCTGTTAAAGTTATATTTCTTAGTATATTCATAAATTAATTTTCAAATCCTTTTTTATTATAGTTTGTGTCGTTAATATATCAATCAGCTCTAATCAGTGCATTGCCATAAATAACAGTGTCACCGCAAACCTTAACGTTGCCACAAATCTCAGCATTATCATGTATCTCTGCGTTACCATATACCCATGAATTTCCGTAGACACATACGTTGCCAAGAATAATAGAATAATCGCTCACCCACCCATCTTCTTTGATGTTAGCATTAGCACACACCTTGGCATTACCAAAAACTTCGGCATCGTCATAGACTTTAGCGTTGCCAAACACTTCTGCATTATTGTGGACACGAGCGTTACCAAAAATTTTTGCGTTGTCATAAACCTTAGCATCATCGTAAATCCATGAGTTTCCATCTTGACTAAGATTGTCTTCACTTTCTATGTAACCGCCTAGCTCGTCAGCTTTTACATCTCCAAACGATTTTAAGGCTTTTATGCGGAATAGCTTTCTACCCTTCCACTCTATAGTAATTGATGTTAATTCAAATTTCTTATTCATTGTTGTTCTCCTTTTCAAAATGTATCTTTACAACCTCTACCATTGCAAGATATTCTTTAGCATATTTATTATCTCCATGAGTATGTTTTACTTCTTTGGTAAACTTTTCAAGATTCCCATTGAAACAACCACACACAACACCAATGTCATTATTTTTGCATTTAAAAAATGTTGTGTCACGGAAAACAGAGCCAAGTCCCTTGACACAAATATAATCAGCATCATCATGGACTTCTGCATTTCCACCTATCTCAGCATAACCATAGACATTAGTATCATCACGGATTATTGCATTGCCAAAAACCCTAGCGTTATTATGAACACGGACATTATCACAAATTTCAGCATTATCATCTATCCAAACATCTCCATAAACTCCAGCTAAACCAAACACCTTAGAGTTTCCACAGACACAAGCGTTTCCATAGACCAAAGAATCCTCAAACACCTCAGCGTTATCATGAATTTCGGCATTACCCCAAACTATAGCTTTGTCATAAACCTTAGCTTCGTCATATACCCAAGCATTACCAGCTTGACTAAGATTACTCTCGTTTTCTATATAACCTCCTATGTCCCCCGCTTTGACGTTCCCAAATGATTTTAGAGCTTTTATACGAAATAGTTTTTTGCCATGCCATTCTATAGCGATTGATGTCATTTCATATTTTTTATTCATTATAATTTCTTCTTACACCACTATTATTTAATATTGTTCTTATCCATAAAGTCAGTTACTTCTTTAATTTGTTGCTTTATATGGTTTACTTTTGCAGTATCTTCTTCAATCCATTGTTTACTGTCATCGTCTTCATAAAGCTCATAACATTTTTTACTTTCTGCCAAACTCTTTTCAGCTTTTGCTAGAACTTCATTCCATTCTAACAAAGTTATCTACCTTTTTGTACATTTCAAAATTTGCATAATAACATACCTCCCAAACATTTAAACAAACAATTTAAATCAAGTGCAATAAATGTTATATGCTATAGCATAAGCTATTCTTTTAAGTTGCGTTATTTGCTTAGGTGTAAGATATGTGTTCTTATTATAGAACTTTCTAAAACTCTTGATATATTCATAACCTCTACAAAGTTTATATGAAATATTTGTATCTTCATCTGTAAGAACTTTTTCATTAAATAAATCTTTTATTAGTTCTTCTTCCGTATCATAGATATCATTCCACCTACAAATAGTTCTTCCTGTTTTATTATAAGCATTATAAGCATTGATAATCTTGTTTCTTAAAGTTTCAGTTAGTTCTTTCATCGTAAAAACCTTTCTTTCTTATAAATAATAAATCATCTTTAAACTGTAGATTCTTTATCTTGTCTACATTATATAGTATATACTATAAATATTATAAATTCGTTGTATAAATGTAAATAAATTATTAAATATAGAAATCATAATTTTTCAAATTAAATTGTTTTACAGCATATTTTCCAAATCTGTCGGTATAAGAAGCACATAGAATATTAGTTTCATCGTCATACCAACTTGCCCAAACTTTAATTTCTTTTCTTGCTTTCTTAGTGATAAGAGTAACTTCTATATCTTGAAGAATAACTTCTAAATCCAAATCTGCAACATCAGTAATAATCATAACATAAACTCCTTTGTAATTTGTCTAACCCTCATACAATAAATCTCATCTACTTATTAGTCAACAATATATCCCCAAGCTTTTCTATAAGCATTAAGTTCTTGTTCAGTAGGTGCTTTTGTAGTAGCACCAAATGCAGTTCTTCCTGTTTTATCTTTAATCAGTTCTCTTACATATTGTATAGCACTCTTAGCATTATTAGCATTTACAAACATATGATTGAGATACTTTTTATTATTTCTTTTAATCCAATAGAAAACCTGATAATTCTTTTTCATAAAACATAACCACCTTTTAATATTTAGTATCTTTCTTCTTTGTCTTTAATATAAGTATATACTATAAATATTTAGGTTATGTTATATAAATGTAAATAAAAAATTAAAGTTGCACCTACTGAAATAGACACAACTTTAAAAAGAATTTATATATGAGATTATAGACTAGATATCAATATCAAGAAGTTTACAAGCAGAATCACAGTATTTAATTGTACCATTCTTATATGCAATAGCTTTAAGGATTGCACTATCAAGTGAATAGCAAATTCTATATATGTCTATGAAATCTACAAAAATAACATAATGACTATCTCCATCAATTGTAATTTCAACGAACTGATAATCACCTATTATATGCACTTTCACAAATTTAGCAGGAAAATCTTTCTTAACTTCATCTACAATATATGTAAGCTTTTCTTCAACTGTTGCTATTGTGAGTATGTCTAAGTTATCAATGCATATCATATTCTTATTATAGATAGAAATGAACATAAACCCACCTTCTCTATATTCTATTCTACCTAAAATATTGTTGTGCTTTACAATACTACCAACTTTTACATTTAACATAGTTAAGTCCTCCTAAACTGACTGCTCCCACGGACAAGCGTGTGGGTTTTTACCACAAATTTATAACGTTAAGATTATTATATAATGTAAATATATATTGCAAGTTATAATAATATTAAACAACTGTTAAATCTAAAAATTTTAATCCCAAAGCATTGTAAAATATTTACTAAACAAGTTAAGTCCTTTTTCAATCTGCTTATTACGTTCAAATGTAATAAACTCATTATTACCATTAATAGGCAAATCTTTATCTTCCAAAATATAAAGATAAAAAGCTTCAATCATATCATTAAGAATACTGTTCCAACGTTCTTCTACAAGCTTATCTTCTGTATCACTATCAAGTTCTTCATCGCTCTTCATAGCTACATCTGTATAAATGCAGTTAGGAATTGAATTTGTAATATCTCTGAAATAACAAAGTCTAGGCAAAATGAAACAAGCAAAAGTATAATCTAAATTCCAAACATCAGAAGGAACAAAACCATGCTCATTTTTAAACTTCTTAGAAGTTTCCTTATCTTCTTCACTAGCATTTTTATCATTAAATATATCATAAGGTGGATATTTTCTAATAAGCTCTTCACATTCTGCAAGTGTTCTCATATTAAACAAATCCTTTCTAAATAAATTAATTTTGTTTAAAACTAGCTGTTATAAATTCGTGGCGAAAACCCATAGGCAAGCCTATGGGATGAAAGCCACTTAATATATTTTAGCCCATCCGTTTGCATGAATAAATTTTTCTATTTTAATAACAGATATCGGCAATCGTTCTTGTAATGCAATTCGTTTACCTTTATCCTGAACACCTTTAACTATATATTTAGTACCTTGATACCAAATGTAATCATGCGGTCTATATTGGTAATGCTGTTTTCTTACAATGGTTTTACCTTTAGATACTTTTTTGCCACGATAGATACGTTCGTTCTTATCGGAATTACGCATTTCGCTACGGTTAGTTCTATTGCAACTTAATTGTTTACCAGTTTTAGTTGTACCATCTCTTAAATCTATATATTTTGCATCATAAAACTTACTTAATATACGATTATTGCGTTTAAGTTTTTGATAACACATAAAGTTGGTTCTATGTTTTGGATGAAATTTTCCCATACAGTAAGCATCATTATTATGAGATTTTTTAATATTGCAATCCTTACGTTTTAATTTAGTTATTGCACCATAGGTCATATGAAAATTCACATCTGGTGCAGTTTCTTTAAGTTTATTAAACATATCATAGCGAACCATTGTCATAAAGGTGACTCCTTTAAATGATTTAAGTCTTGGCTTTAAATTGTAAAGTTTACCACCTTTCTGATGATTTTTAGATGTATGACAGTTACTACATACCGTACCAAGATTAGCCATACGGTTTGACCTGTCACCAATGAGATACCCTAAGTGATGTATTTTAAGAATTACATAATCTTTTATAGCTGACTTACCACAACAGATACAGGTATAATTGTCTCTACTAAATACTGCTTCTCTTAAAGTGATATAGCCATACTGCTCACCGTGTTGATAGTCTATACCTTCAGGTAGTGATTTACCTTCTTCAATTGCTTTAAGTACCTGTGTATCAAATTGTCCCATTTCAAATGTTGCTGATGTAATAGGGCATATTTCATAATACATTTTAAAAAGACTGATATGTACATCTCTTTTGTTGCGTATACTTGGTGCAAAACCATCTTTACATATTTGATTATTGCGTCTATTATTCCAACGGGCTTTACGATAACGAAGCCTATTACGTCTTGTTCGTCTATACTTACGACAATCATTATGACGTTCAGTTTCGTTTTTAAGTAATATACGTTCTTCATTCACATATTCGTGCCTATGTGATTTAATGCTAATGCCTATATGCTGATATCCAGTATCACAACAGTATTCGACAAGCTGAGTATAACCATCTTCTCTTTCTGTTAACTTAATTGTAAAAGGGCGATACTTATATATTGTTGCTTTACCGCTTTTAAGCAGTTTTCTTGCACGGTATTCATTTGTAGGCATTAGCTTTTTGTTTGTGTTTGATAATACAAATACCATAAAATATCTCCTTTCTTAAAATTATTGGCTTACGCCTCCTACCATGTTGCTGTAGGGTTCTTCCTATAAAGGGAGTGGTTCACATCGCCAATGTTAATGGAAGGTTTTAACAGCTTCGACTTCTCCTATACCTTTAGAGATGTTTACTAGGCTTCGTAGAGGTTAAGACTTGTGAAGCATCTTAACGTACCTATATATTCTTCCTTAACATAGCCGTTACAGACAGTGTCAAAGACTGACTTGTTCTGCCGACTTAGGCTACTCACTATGGGTTGTTAAACAACCCCACGGGCTTGCCCGTGGGTATTAGTGAGATTAGCTATTCTATTGTCAAAATAATCAACTAGCTTTATATATTTGTTTATATCATAAAGCATAATCTGATTATATTCACTATTATAATAGCTTATAAGACCAGGAATAAATCTTAGTGTGAAATCATTAGGTCCGATTTGATATAAACCCCTACCCTCAAAGTCATCAAACTTTGTCTTATACCCACATAGCATACTTATAAAGTAATATGTATCTTCATTATTAATCCAAACAACCTTTTCTGTCGAAAGCCTATCCTTTACAGTTTTAAGAGAATCTACTTTATTTCCTGCACAAACATCTCCTACTTCAACGTTATTATCAGTTATAGTAGGTGTAAATATAAGAAATTCCTTACAATAAGGATTTGTTTTAAATTCTTCTTGTATAACTTCTTCTTTATTAGTGCATACTGCTCCATTAGTGGTTGTATATGCATAAATTTCTTTTATCATAAGTTATAATCATCCTTTCATAAGCTTATTCAAATTTTTTTTGTTGTTTTAAAATATGAAATGTACTTAATCATGTATAACCCCTATAAAAATTAAAAGTGTTTATCGGTATGACCAAATTCTTTAAATAAATTTGGCAATCATATTCTAATATTAACATATTAATTATCTATTTTCTTAATCATATTCCCTACTCAAATTATTATCCACAATATCATCAAACCATCTTCCACCAACTTCAAATCTTCTCATAATAAGTGTATTAGCATTTTCAATATCTGAAAGCATAATAGAAACAATATTACAATCATTAGGGTAAGCATTATCCTTGGTAAGACCATATTCATTATTCATTACTTTACCTTTGGTAACGTAAACATTCACATTATCTTCTGTCTTAGCTGTTTCATTTATCCAATCAAGGAAATCTGGAATTGATTCTTCGCAAAGTCCTTCAATGGTCAGAGCACTATCATTATAAAGCTTATCAAGCATTTCCTTATCTGTAACTCTAATAGTATTGTAATTAATCATAATTAATTCCTCCAAAAATATATTTAGTTATATTTCTTTTCTAGTTCTTCAAGGTCATTCTGTATATTACAGTTTTTAGCATATACACAACTTAGAATATCCATAACCTTTGTGACACAGTTGGAAAGTTCATAGTCATTATATTTATTTACAACTTTCAGCAATTCACCAAAAGCGTGTTTGATGTCTAAATCTAGGTCAAGACCATTCAAATAGTCACTTAGTTCACGGAATGATTTAAGTTTAGAAGAAGCAAGTTTAGCTTCATAGTTTTTAACTCGATTACAAAAGTAAGATGGACTTACAAATGCAAATATGTGATTATCATCCAATTTATACTTAGCAAGTTCACCAAACAACCCATAATATTTATTAAGTAGTTTGCCACTTGCTAAGTATATATCAGCTTCAGAACGCAAATTGGCAAGTTTATGTATTTCTTTTATAAACTTAGGCAAATCTTCTTCTGAATCAAATTCCATATAAAGGGATGCTTTGTTATATAGAACAATAAGCATATAATCTACATAGTCCATATCCTTTTCATCATCAAGTTTTATTATATTATACATATTTATCACCTTTCATAGCTATCTACGTTACAAACATTTATGCTGATAACGTCCTCATCCTCATAAATGTTGTCAATATATCTCTGTTTAATCCAATATGGGTACAGATTGCATAACCTTGCTACCTTCAACCATTTCCATTATAAGATTAGTACTATTTTGAATATGCTTTTTAATAAGCTTATTCTATATATCTGGAAAACGTTCATTTGGAATAGAACAAGTGACAGAAAAATATCCATCATCAACATCTTTAAGTCTGTACTTTTCATGAAATGCTGTAAGCAAAGTTTCTAAAGATTTTCTGGAGTTAAACTCTCCAAGAAGAGTATAAAGCGGTCTATCCTTAGATTCAGGAACAACATCTCTTATATTTCCATCGTACAAACATACTGCGAAGTCCATATATCTAAAGCTAAAGCCTGCTACATAAAGAATTACATGATATAGTTAAAACAATTCTTTATATAATTAGTTATATAAGACTTATCGCTATTAAGTTTAGTTACTGTGGAATATTTCTTATTTGTATATCTATCCATAAAATATTCCATTTCGTTAAGAGCATATTTATAATTCTGCATGATATTGTATAGAGTGCTAATTTCCTGAGCATTAGCAGTAAGAACATTTGTAGAAATATAGTTCTTAATAGTATTGAGCTTATTATTAGTATCCTCAATAAAAGCAGTTTCGTCAATATTATCTACTTCATTCTTATTCTTATTTGCCTTAATCTGTCTAAGTCTTTCAGAATAGTTATCCTGCTTGATATAACCACTCTTATCAATATTAAACTTACTATAACTTCTTTCTGTTGAAACAAAGTTATTCTGTTTTAGAGTTGTATAACCAAATTCCTTCTTTGTAACCTTAACTCTTTCAGTAACATCAACCTTAATTTCACCAGAAACATAACCGTCAGAATGATGCTGAATCAGTACATAATAATTATCAGTATAGTTCTTTCTGAGTTCTTCAAAGTCTTTAACTGTATAGCAATTAGATATATAGTTATCATAGCTAGGAACGTGTTCTCTCTTTGTACTCCACAAATCTCCGTTAAGATTCTCAAAATTCTTGTCAATATCAACACCATAAAAGCTATTATGTCTATAGGTACGTTTATCCTTAATAAGCATAAAGCAAATATAATCTGTAACATCAAAATCTGTTCCTACAACAGACTTAATAAGCTTGATAATACTGTTATATGTGAACTTACCCTCACCCTTTATAATATAGAAGGGCTTTTCAAAGTCATAACCTCTTGCACGATTAAGAAGCTGAAATGCAAACTTGTTCTCACTTAGAATCTCTTTAACGTTAGTTCTTGTTTCATTAGTCATTTCTGTAAACATATAAATCAAACTCCTTTAAGCATTTACTGTATTTCTTGTTTCTATGTTTATAAGTATATACTATATTTATTACGTTGTCATTATATAAATATTAAGTAATTGTAAATTTAAAGAACTACTTTAGATTAGAAATTTGACTGTTCACTTAAAGGAAGTTCAGCTATAAATACACGTTTGCAAAAGTAAAATAAAAGACATAAAAACTTATATTTGCTTAAAGTAATTATGTCTTTTATTTATATATTCTAGTATCTGAGTAACTGTTCTCTGAAACTATCCAGTCTATGTTCGTACAATGGATTGCACATTCTTATCTGTTTTGTCTTATAATTGTATTCAAGTCTTTGAGCATTTCTAACACAATTAAGAAAAGCATCTATAGTTTCTTCATCCTTAAACGAATCCATAAAACCTATAGTTGCGTAACTAAGGTGACAGTATACATATACAATTCTTTTATATATTTCCTTGTTATAATCATTAAACTTTGTAAAAGTAAAAGCAGTATAGTTCAAACCCTTATCATAGTAATCACTACCCAAACATTCAACGTTGTAGTGTCCAATGCTCTTAATGTTCATTATAGAACAACTTCTTTAAATTATATCTTAGACTACGTTAAGATTTTAAATAAGTGCTATTAAGCTATTTCAAAACCGTGTTTTCTCGCCCAATTTAAAGCACCTTTTTCTGTTTTCCAATTATTTGGAGCAAAGTATATAATTGTGTTTTCATCAGCATTTTTAAGTCCAAAATACTGAGTTGGCTGTCCTTCATTGATTACATAAGTTGTAACTTTCATAGTTAAAATCCTTTCTTGTAACTTATATTCTTTGTTTGTTTCTATATATAAGTATATACTATAACTATTATAATTTATTATTACTAATGTAAACAATTTATAAACAAAAAAAATAAGTCTACAATTAATGTAGACTTAGTAAAAAATTAATCTAAGTAAACAACTATAACGTCTATCCAATAAGGCTTTAGCTGTTCAACTTCTTTTTCTATAAATTCATTAAATTCTGTATCATTTGATATATCATAATTACGCAATCTAGCATGATAGTTGTAAATATATGCTTTCAAATCTTCTTCATCTTCAAAAGCATAATCAAAATCATAATATGGATTTTCAGATAGTATTGTTTTCTTTGCACAATGAAAATTAGTACAAAAATCATATTTAAAATCTACTGAACTGTACTTACTTTCATCTACTGCAAAAATAATAGGTAAATCTTTATTGTAATTAAGCAACTGTCGAAGTGTGTCTGCATTATGCATAAAATAATTATTTGGAATCATTATTTAACTGTCCTTTCTCTTGTATCATTTAACGTAACGCCTGCTAAAGCAATTTGTCTTCTATTATTATTTAGTACAAAATCAATATTTACATTAGGCTTTATAGTTCCATCTTCTAAAAGATAAACATTAGGAATCCATAGATTTTGATTAGTATGATTAATTACAAAACGTTTAGCTTTTAGTCTTGCAAAATGAGATTCTGTGTATACAATAAGATTTAATGGAACACCTTTATAAAATTGAGTTTGTGTGTTATACTTTTTATATAAATGCTTTTCTCTTTGTCGTTTTTGTTTCATTAGCTGTTTACCTTCTTATCAAATTTCTTTGTTTATTAACAGTTGCAAAACCATATATCTTTACTGTCTATTGTAAAATATAAAAACTATAATATTCTAAATAAATATATGTAAAACTATATATCTATTTTTATAGTTTTTACTAAAAAGATGGTCGATGTGCTTTTTAATTGCAATCTCCCGAGAAAACCGATATTTCACTTTCGATTTTTTAATCACAGAACAAATATTTTTCCAATTATTTAATAAAGGAACATCAACCCCAATTTCTTCCAACGATATGGATAGCTGATTATTAACTGTTTCAATAAAAGGAAATATAACATTCTTTTTATGTGATTGTCTACGTTTTAAATATTGATTAGTAAATTCATAGCCCCTTCTGCCTATCTCTATACTAGCTAAACATTCATCGGGCAAGTTTTCTTGTCTATAAACAAGGTTGCCTACATAACTAGAATATTGACATTGTACAGGGACAAATAGAGTAGAACTAGATTTTACTAATTTACCTATATGATTAATAAATAAATTTCTATTCCATTGGTTATTTATAAGCTTATTTAATTTTCTGCCTTTGCCTATATTGTTAGTGACAGTATTCAAATCTTCAATAGTAAAGACTTCACATTTATAGTGCTTGCACAAATTAAATAATTCTTTAGCTATATGAATAACTTCGTGGTTACGTTTATTAGTAACATATGCAGTCTCTTTACTATCCGAACTTACAGATAATGAATTACTATAATCATTTAAAGGCTTAATAGAATAACTACCACTTGTTATAATGTTATAGTTATTTTCGCCAATCCAATCTACAACAGAATATCCTAAATAATTAGGGTTAAGGTCAACAGATATTACTCTATTTTCTTTAACTTTATAAATATTCTGTTTATATTTATTATAATCAAAAGATAAATAGATAAATTTATCAGATAACTTATATGTGATAGGTATTTGTTTATTATTCTGTAGTCTAATTAAATGGGCAATTTCTTTAGTTCTATTTTTGCCTAAATTAATAATATTTAAAGTTATTTTAGTATTTCTGTTTGGTTGAAATATAATAGTATCTTTATCAATTATTCTAAATAATCTGTTAGCTGTTTGTCTAGCTTCGCCAACAGAATATAAAGGCATTAATTTATTTTTATTAAATTCTTCTTTAGTTATTTTATGCTGACATCTAGCAATGAAATTCTTTTTGCCACCAAATATAATAGGCTTATCAGAATTTTCTATTAAAGCTTTTGCATTATAAATAACAGAATTTAATAAATGAGACCCAAGTAAATTAGATTTATTGGCTAATTTCTGTAATGCAGTAAGTTCCGCAGTAGTAAGGTCTTTATTTTTAAGTAGTCTGTTATAAGTATATCTAAGAATAGGGTTATAGGCTTTAATATATTCATCTATAATATTAGAACTTTCAGTATTACAACTGTATTCTATTTTCCAAGTTATAATATTAGTATTCTTAGTTCTTTTATATTTCTTAGACATCTTATTATTCATCTACTTTCTAATAAAAATTAACCTATCTGCTAAATACATAAATTGCTAATTAAATAATAACAAGATAATATTAATATTTAAACATATTAATATAAAATTATTGTTAATATATAATTTATATTTAATTTTGTACTATATTTTATATAGAATTATATAATATTTAATAAAAGTTGATTAATATACATCAATACCTGTAATTTCTTTAAATATTTCCGCATCAAAATTTGGAAGTGATTTAATAACATTCTTTTCATAATCTGACAAACTATCCCACCAAAGTTGATTACGTTCAGATTTATCATATTTTTTCAGATAGCCACCTGTTGTCTCATATTCAGGATGCTGTTCTTTTTCTTCTTCGGTCATCTTATCAGAATAAACCCATTGAAGAGCATTGTATGAAATAGTATCTAATAGTTCTTTTGCTTTTGAACAATGCCAATCTTCAATAGTCCAATCAGAAGGCTTATTAAACATCAAAATCTTTGATTCCTCGGTGTTAAAACAACCACTTGAAAAATTGGTCTTGTTCCAATCACCAATATTGTAATCACCAGTGTTACAATCACCAGTGTTACAGTTACCATCGTTGCAGTTACCACTGTTACAGTTACCACAGTTGCAGTAACCACTGTTGCAATCACCGCTGTTGCGATTACCGCTGTTGCGATTACCACTGTTACAGTTACCACTGTTGCGATTACCACAGTTGCAGTAACCGCTGTTGCAATCACCGCTGTTGCGATTACCGCTGTTGCAAAGTCCTGCGTTGGCTTTTCCTGTATTAAGCATTCTCAAAACTTCTTCCCATGAGATTTCCCTAATAATCTTAATTTTATTAGTACAGTGTTTACTTCCATCTGTTTCTGTGTCAATTTCACCAAGTGCTTCAATTTCTGCAACTTTGTTATTTGGGTCAAAGTAATAATAATTGAAGCAGTCCTTTAACTCTGTGCAAAAATGAAATCCTCTGTTGCAACATGAAGGTGTCACATCTTCTTCAAATGTTTCACCAACTGCATATTGAAATCCCCTACACGTCCAATCGGGTTTAAAAACTTTATAACCTCTCATTGTTTTACAACTCCTTTGTTTTTTTACAATAAAATGTGTATTTTAAAGCTCTTTTCAGAGCGGAATAAAAATTAAAATCTATGTCAACGGCATGGCTACTAATTACAATATCTATAATTAAACATCAAAAATACTATCCCAATTACCCAAAGAAACTTCTTGACCGCAACAAGGACAATAAATACTTCCCCAATCACCATTATCCCAATATTAAGGCTCGTCTATCTCATTCCAGTCAACATGAACATCATCTTCGTTACTGCTATTACAAATAATACATTCAGATATAATACCTTTACAACTATTTTTCCAAGTACAGTATTTACAAAGGTTATGTTCGTTGTCAATTATATCTGCAATAGATAGCATAAGAGATTCACTCTGCTCTTCTAGTTCTTCTTGTGTGGCATTTTCAATTATTTCTATTCCATTTAATTTTGCTATTTCCTTTATTTGTTCCATTGTTAGCATTTTAAAACTACCTCCTATTTCACAAGTTCAAAATATTTTGCGAAATCTTCCCAAACAATGTCTACTGTTCCACAAATCGTTGTAATTTTAAAACGTGGTTGCCAAGTATCTGGACGTAAAGCAATATAATTTATTGTAATTACTTGATTAATAGGCATGGTCTCTAAATGGGAAAAAAGTGTATGAATAGTAAATTCCGTATTCGCAGGTATGATTTCCTTAAAGCACCCTGTAGCATACTGAGAATCTGTAAAAGTATAATCCTTAGTGCATCTACATTTCTTACCCTCTAGATATTTATTAAAAAGTTTAAGATAATCTTCTTTTTCATTATACCTACTTAATTCTCTATCTGTTACCCATTGCCTAGTATTATTAGAAAGGTCAATAAGGTAGTTATTGCTTACATTATATACAACCTTGCCTATCATAGGCTTACTAAAAGGACTTATATAAATTACTTTATCTCCTATTTCATATCCCATTTTTTAACCTCCAAAATAAAGCCACCACTTAGTAGCTTTTGCATTTATCTGCTTTTCCTTTAACTCAATTATCTTCTTATTGTTATCTAAATAAACCTTTATCTGTTCTTTTACAAGCTCGTCCGATTTTAAATCAGGATAAAGGCTTACAAGAGTAATAGAACTTTCAGAAGAAGTCATTGCATATGTATCACTTTCATATTCTTGATATTGCTTTACAACTGTATCAATTTGTTCTTCAATTTGATTATTTTGTTGTTCGTACATAGTAATCATTTCTACTGTATATTTAGATTTTACAACTGAAGCTGTAAAGCCCAAAGTTACAAATAAACATATAATTGTTGCAAAACTAGATATAATTAAAGAAGTAATACAAACAGTTGTATCCTTTCTAGCTTTACTGTTTTTCTCCATAAATATTATTGAAATAATAAATATAGTAAGAAATATAATAAATAAAAGTATAATCATGTATAATTCTCCTTATTCCTCTAGCCATTCAGTTGACATTTTACAGCCACAACTAGGACAATATTCATACCGCTCTTCTTGTATATCTCTACAATTAGTGCAAATAAACTGTCTATGGTCTTCTAAATATTTTTTATAAAAGTCCAACCACCAAGCTTCTCTTTTGTTATTTAAAACAGTATCACAGTTGATGTTATTGTGAGCATAATCTATAAGTTCTTTTAAAAAGTTAATTTGCTCTTCTGTAACTGTATTTACATTATCTTTGTTTGTTATGATATTAAGCACAGACTCCATAATAAGATATACTGAATTAGTAAATATATAGTCATTAGTATTATCATCTGTATATACCACTATATTTATAATCCATACCCATATCAATCTCTCTTTTCTAAACTATTTAATGTAACAAACTTATCCCAACAATTATTAACTTTAAATTGTGGTAGATGTTTATAGTGTTCATAAACTTCATCACACCCTAACATTCTATGTGCTTTAGGATTATCTTTACAAGGTTCGGTAATAAACCATTGCATATTCCCTATTTTGCCACAGATAGTACAGTATTCTGCCTTAAAAGGAATATTTTCATTATCAATAAGCAAACAATCTTCATAAATATGTTTATGTTTAGATTTAGCTTTTGACTTAGAAGTAGAGGAAGGTTTCTTCTTTTTATAATTAGGTACTTCATCATTAAAATTATTCATTGTTAATTCCTTTATATAACTTTACTTTCTTATATATTAGTATATAATATATAAATGTATTTATCTTTATTAAGGTGTAAATATAATATTAATTTAAAAGTAAAAAATGAACCAACCAATAATTATATTAGTTGGTTTTAAATAGTGTTTTTCTTTTGTTAGATAGCTCTTTTCTTAATTTTTAGTTCACTATGTAAAAGTTAGAAAGCTCCGTTTGTTTTCTTATAAATGTTTCACCTTTTTCAGTTCTACATATATACCAAGTACTATAAAAAGCTTCTATAATATCCTGTATCATTACAACATTTTGTGTTATACAATCGGTTGCAAATAAGTAGTTATAGCTAGTTAAGGTCTTAATAAACTCTGCAAGACTACTATATTCTCTTATATCATTGTCAATATACTGTATATTGTTCATAGCAACTTCCTCCAAATAATTATATTAGTTGGTTTAAATAATTAAACATAGTAATGTGGCATTCTAAGCTGTGTTGGATATCTTAGCATAGGCTCACCCTTATTAGTTTCGCAGATGATATATGTATCTTGCTCAGTTCTTAGCAAATCTGCAATAGCTACTTCTTTTTGTGTTATTGTATCTGTTGCGTATATTGTATGATAAGTTGTTTTATAAAGATTAATAATATCACTTGCATCAGCTATATCAAAATAATACTTGTCTTTCATATAATAATCAAAATAATGATTTTCTTTCATATAATAATTATATCCCTCTTTTTATTTTAATTATTTAAAAAGAATTTTATACATTCTTCTCTTAGTTTTCTAATTCTTTCATTAGCCATTTCAAGCTGTTCTATTTTTGCTTTACTTTCTTCCGTATCAGCATCATCTGACTTCTTAATATCATCTATAAAGAAATCATTAAGCATCAGACTATCATGAAAACTCATAAAAGCACGTCCATAATCATTTTCAGAGTAAAATATATACAAATCAGGTTCTATAAACTTATCACTATCAAAGCTAAAATACTCTTCAAAGAAATCAAGTTGTTCCTTATTTTCTATATAAAGAACTGTATCTGTAGAAGATATAACATCTGCAATATCTTCCATAGTTTTAAAAGCCTGCTGAGGGTCAATTCTTATAAATTCATTACTTTCTGTAATTCTAAGTATATTATGAGGAATTGGAGAATGTTCAGGATTTACTACATATTCATGCATAGCACATTCAATAGGTGAATTAAAAACCTTACCATCACAAGCTTTATACATAATTACTTTTTTCATAATTTTAATTCCTTTCTAAACCTATTCTATTGTTAGACACATAATCTATAATTCTACTTTCTACATTTTCAATAAAATGTCTTTCACATTCATCGGATAGCATATGTGACTTAAAATATAAAAACTATAATATTATTTAATTAATTGTAAATTAAGGGATTACATAAAGAAGATTAAATTCTTCTTCTCTTACAACCTCAATATTAAATGTAATAGGATTAAAAACAACATAATCTCCATTAAGTAAATAATTAAATTTATCTTTTTGTGTAATTACGGGTATTTCTTTTATATTCTCACAATCATATGGGTTAATCTGCATATTAATTATATTTTGCTCATATTTATAAAGTTTTATATGCCTATTACAACATTTAATATATTCCCAAAGTTTACGCTCACAATTAATTTTAGCTCTATGTAAAAGTTTATCCTCTGTACCATTATAAATATAATCATTACGCACATCTTCAATGCTATATTTATAGTGAAAATAAAATAAATCGGTAGGTTTTCTATAGCATTTATTCTTTATTAGCATAAAAACATCTTTTCATTTCACATTTATATCTGTTGTCGTTAATTAATCATAATTAATAGGATAAATTTTATCAATAGGCTTAAACATTTTATTAAAAGTATCTTCTGAATATACATCAAGTTTGCCTGTTTCAAGATTAAAAACAATGCAATTACTCTGTATAACATCTACATAGTTCTTATTAATTTTAATAGAAAATCTTGTTTTATCTATTTCATTATGTATATCATCATTAATATAATCATTGAAAATAATAAAACTTTGCTGTGATGTGTCTGCATATTTATTACATTCAGAAATAAAACATATTACATCTTCATAATTATTGTCAAATTTAATAACTGTACATATGTCAGATGTATTAGGTGAACAATAAGTATAATTTGTGTGAGTAAAAATAAACTTCTCACTTTTAGTTAGCTTTGCAAGATGTTTAAGTTGTCTATCATAAAACCATTCATAAGTATAATAAGTTGTATCTTTAAACTCAACAAGACTTTTCATAAAACCAACATCTACTACTGTTCCAGTAGTATCTTTAAATTTCTTATACCCTTGTGAGTTGATAATCATACTTATAGGGGAAATTCTAACTGTATCTCCTACATTAAACATTTTAATTTCCTACTTTCTTGCTTTATTTGCAATGGCAATTAACGAATTACCACAAGTAATACGGTCAGCATCTTCTTTGCTAGGTACAAAGACAATAACGTCCCAACCATCTTTTACAAGAGATTGTTCAAATTTTTCATAAACATCAAAATCCTTAACAATTTCATATCATTCGTTAGTTGCTTCTACTGTTTCGTGAATAGGTGTAATCTTTACAATACATTTATCTTTGTTGAAATACTTGTTCATAAGTTCAACATCAAGATTGCACTTAGAAGTAACACTTGAACATTATTATAGTAAATATTTACATCACTAGAATAATATCTGCTCTGTTCTGAATAGCAAGGTACAAAAAACATTTTGGTTGGTTCATTACCAAATAGAAATACATAATCCGTTGTACACTCGTCTTTAAAAAACATATTGTCAGTATCAAACTCTGTATTTCTTGCAATGTCATCTAACTGTTCAAAGTCAGCATAATTATATTCACAGCAGTCTGGAGAATGACAGCATGATATTGTCAAGCCGTCTGAGAAAATTATTTCACTTTCATCTATAATAGTAATGATAGCCATAATTAATCATTCATTTCTAAAACATCATTGTAATATTCAGCACTACTACTCTCCAAACAGTCTTCTAAGTTTTTGCAGTCAAGTCAAGAGTAGTTAGTCACTTTGCTCACCTGCCAGCTTCGTGAGCTGTTTCAACGCCTGATAGCTCTTGCCAACGTCATATGCCTTGAGCTGGTCAGCGGTGAACATTTGGCTGATGTAGTAATCAAAATTGCTCAGAGTTTCTTGCTCTCTGCTAGATTTTACGTCACTAGCTATGTAGGCGGCGAAAATTTTCGCACAATCTTCAAGCCTAAATGGGCAGGTTTCGCAACCTTCTGCTGTGCAGTAAACTGCCGCCTCTACGATTTCCTCGTCCGTGAATCTCTTATCCATTGCCATCACCGCCTTTCAACTTTTTGATGATATCAAGCACCGCATCTGCATAGCCAATTTGATAATCGGCGTTGCTAGTTTGGGTAACTTTGTACAAGCCCTCTTGACAAATGTCCAGCAGTATGCTATCATCAAACTGTGTTGAATCGGTATCTTTTGATACCTCCGAGCTTGTGCCTGTTGCCACAGGTGCAGGCTCGTTTTCTTTTAGGTACTCTGCCAAATACACACCACACTTAAAATCTTTTTCGCTTAGCGGACAATCTTTGCAACTAGCAATAAATCCTGTACAGCACTCCACCGCCTTTTCAAACTCCTCTTTCGTTATCATCGTTATCCTCCCTTTCAATAAATAAAACTAAATTTTTATATTACTCATTCTTATCTTTCTTACCAAGTAGCCATTCAATAGAGGTAAGCTTTTCATCTTCCCAAGAACAGAGATTATCTAAAACGTGTCTTGCGGAGTTGATATGATTAAGGTCAATTCTAGGATATTGACTACTCCAAAAACAACCATAATCCTTATCTCTGTACGGAGGTCTGTCATATGCAAATAAATCATTATCTCCGTCACGAGCAATATACTTGTAGCCCAAAGTCAATAGCCCCGTGAGTATCGTCTGTTGTTTAGCAGTTAGTATTGGTTTACTTGATTTATTCGTTATATCACCAACGATTGTACCTCTTACTGTAGGCTCATCAACTGTAGGTCTTGGGTTTGATATTCTTATGACAGTTTCACCAGTCTTTCTTTCGGTCTCAATAGTGATTGTTTGCTTAAAATTATCAGCATCTGAGTCCATGTGTTCAAGTGCATTTTGAAATACCCAAGTATAAATTCGACCCTGGTCAATTTTTACATGATATTTAATAGAATTATCTTCAAGCTTAGTGCCAACAATCGTTCCTGTAAAATCTGTAATTTTTACTCTGTCACCTTTTTTAAATTCTTGATTAGCCATTTAATGTACTCCCTTTCTGTTACTTTATTATTAACGTTTTTCCATACAGAACGTGTATAAAATCAACTTTTTATAAGTTGCTCTATAACATTCTTAACATCTTCAAATATTTCTTTAGTTGTCCATTTCTTACCCTTATCTAGGAGTCCGAGACCGAAAGGCGAATAACAATAGTCCGTGTAGTGTCCATAATCCCAACCTATCCAATGCCCATCTCTATGGTTCTTATTGCTAGGTTTAATAAGCCCTGTTTTAGAAACATAAGTAATACCATAATGACAATCAATATCAACAAGCTCATCTTCGTCACTAACATCATACAACTCATGTCCTTCTGGAATTTCAACATAAGCACAAGGGTGAGTACCGTAAGAAACTATGGCATAATGGAAACCTTTGTAAATGCTTTCATCAAGTATTTCAATAACCTCTTGTCCATTCTCCATATAATTTTTATAAACCATTTCTTTCATGGTATTTCCTCCTTTATATCTTACAAATAATATCCTCACCATAAATAACATTAAGTCCGCTACCATTATCCCACTTAACAATAAGGCTTGCAGTATCATCTACTGCAACAACAGTTCCCTCAGTACCTTTAGGTGGAGCTTGAACATCATTCATTCTTACAAGCTTTATTCTAGTTCCATTAGGAAATTCTTTTCTTACTCTTTCAACTTCTTTTCTACTTGGAAAATTCATATAAACAATTTCCTTACTTAAACTTTATTCCTGTACATATCCATTATTTATAGCTCTCTGTATTGCATTTTCATAGATAATGTCGAACTTTTCGTTTACTACAGTTGCTCGTTCATTATACTCTCTACAAACCTTAATCATCTTTGCCTTGTTATTACCTGTTGCTACAATGTCACTATCTTTTTCAATTACTGTGTATTTCATAATTAAAATCTCCTTTATAACTATGTATCAGTTGTTTTGTTTACATTTATAAGTATACACAATATTTATTAAGAATACTTATAACTAATGTAAACAAATTATTAAATATATAATATTAAAAAAATAAGCTACCTATTTAATTAGGTAGCTTATTTGATGTAGCTTAATCAATTATGTCACCTTTGTTCACAGGTTCATAAGTCTTTTCAAAAATGTCAGGCTTACAAGGATATTGCTCACCATTTACTCCTGTAATAATATAATCGCCTACACTAGCTTTCATATCTCCTTCAAGAGTAGGAATAATCATTTCTTCATCAGTCTGATATGCCTGAACAATTACAGGTTTCTTTCTATAATACTTAATTTCTTTTATCATATGAAATCTATTCTTTCTAAAATCACTTCCATCTACCATTAAATGATTCACATTCACAGTAGCCGTTTACATCATAACAGTTTTCTCTTGTCCAACCATTATGCTGAAAAGTTGTAACAGTAACACCCTCTTCACTAAAGCTAATTAACTGCTTTTCTCCATTCTGATTTACGCTTGACAGCATATAATCAATATTCTTGTACTTTTCATTAGCTTTCTTTACCTCAGCAGGATTTCCAAAATCCACAGAAATAGTAGTGTTCTCTTTTACCATAATAAATAACCTCCATAAATGTTTTTGTTCAGTTTAACTTTGTATTGTCCATTATATAATATGTTATTTACAAAACAAAGTATATTATGTAAATTAAATATTAACATTTACAAGTATTAATATTCCGAAAAGTTGTAACAGTAACGTTATATTGAAAATATCATAATTCATCTATTCAAACATAATTATTATTTAAATTTAGTATTTTCATCTACAATGGAATTATCATTTATAGTTATAGTCATTTTATCATTTACTTTTATTTTAACAACGTTTTCCGAATCATTATTATGTTGCCACCAAGGGGATGACAATCCTAAATCCATATTCTCAGCTATTACATATTCTCCATCGTAAAGCCATTCTGTATTATGTTCAATAAATTTAGTACCTGATTTTAGTGAATTAACATAAGCTACTTTTCCTATATAATTAGGAGCTAAATTCCATTCAGGATATTCAGTAATAAATTCATTATAGATAGCAGGCATTAACTTTTTTAAAGACAGTAGAAAATCAGGAATTATTTTATCATTATAATCTGTAATAACTCCACCTAGTAACGCTCTAGGCTTAAATGTAGCAATATTATAAATAAGGTCTGTATTAAATTTATTCATAGGCACATAGCCACTTTCACAAATATAATTAGACCTAATTGTATAGTAATTATTTGTTTCTTTATTTAATTCTACTTTAGCGTATGTTAAATAAATAAAAACTGTGTCACCTATAATAGCTAAATTTTTAGTATTCGGATAAGTTAGACAATTATATTTATCATTAGAAGTGTATCTACTTTTAAAAGTACTATATTTCTGTGCTCTGCTAGTATAGCCTTTAGTATTTATAACACTTCCCAATTTACAACGTGGTGAAGCAAAAGGTGTGCAATGATTTAAACATTGCTTATTCTTATATAAAGAACAACTATCACAGTTATCACAATAAATTTCATGAGCTTCCAATGGACTTTCTTTTCCACCGAATATAGATTTACCACCTGTCAAATATACATCTATTAAGTTCATAAACTACTCCTTTTCCTTAATTAGAATACAATTAATAGATGATACTAAATAAACATCACCATTAGTTGCTACAATTTGAAGCTGTTCTCCATCATCATAATCTGTCCAAGACTTTATATCAATTTCCTTTATAGTATCGTCAGGCATTTTTATAATAGCTTTATCAAATGCATAAGTTGTATCTATAAGTTGTTTATTACAAGCTGTCAAAGTAAACAATGTAGTTATAATAGCTAATGCAAATGTAATTTTTCTTTTCATATTAACCCTTCCTTAGTATCGTTGTAATGTTCAGCATAAAAATTCTAAATGAACTTTTAAGCTATGCTTGGAATGATTTTTGATTTATACATATACAACTGCTCCTTGATGAGATTCTTTCTAAATTAGATAGTTTGGGAGTTTTCCAACCTTTAGGCATAAAACTAAAATCTATCTTATTGTTAAATATGTCCATAAGTACAGCAAATTCGCTACTCATTCTTCCTTTAATGAAATACTCTTTTCCAAGATACTTTACTTTGTCAAACTTTCTAAACCCTTGAATTTTACCAACTGGAATTTTTTGTTCACATCTAACACCCTTAGTTAATCTATAATCACCTTTAGCTACTCTTCTTTTTCGATAGATTATATCATTGAGTTCAAATATTTTTCCACCTGAAGCAATTATACAAGCATCTATATAGTGGTCTTTTGGTAGACTGAGATTTTCTCTATTTGTTTTAGTTACAAATCCAAATGTTTCTATGGCTTCTGAATAAACTTTAAGTAGCTGACTTCTAATGATACTCATATGTGTAGCATACTTGAGATTTAATTTCTTAGGTTTCTTAGTCAAAACAATCTTTTCGTTATGAATATCTGAATGGCACTCACTACAAAGAGTTATGAGATTATTCTCATCATTTGTTCCACCTTGACTTCTAAAGATAATGTGATGAACTTCTAATCTTGTATTCTTCTTACCACAAATTTGACAAGTATAATTATCTCTATTTAAAATAGCTTCTCGTCTACTTGACCATTCATAATTAAAGCCTTTTTGATAACCCCAATGTCTTACTTTTTCAGAGATTAAACTTGGATTTTTTATTAAGTAAGTATCGAACTGACTTACTTCAAGTACAATCTTTGAAATTGGAAGTACTTTCTTGCAAAACTCAATTTCATTAATGTGAGCTTGCACTTTATGCTTCACGCTTGGTGGAAGTCTATCAAGTTTAGTAGAGTTCTTTCGATTTAGAAATCTTGGCTTTCTATAACGAGTCTTTCTGTTTCGTCTAAATCTGCGTGCTTGTCTACGACCATCCATATTAGACTTAATGTCATCTCTTAATCTAATTTGTGATTGATACAAAACTTTGTTGTTCCCAACACAAGCAGTACCAATATGTTTTGAGCCAGTATCTTGTCCTAAGACAACTTCTTGTACAACTAAACTCTCTGGTTCATAAAGAAGTTTAATTGTAAATGGACAACGCCTTACTACTTTTGCTTGTTTGTTTTTTAGTAAGCGATAGACTTTACCACTACGCTCAGTTGGCATAAGTGGTTGTCCATTTTTTACTATTACATATGTCAAACTCATTGTAGTGACTCCTTTCTACCATATTTGTAAGTTTAATGCTGTAAGCAGGTACTTACTAACCTTAGTGCCTATGTACATTCTATTACCAAATGTAGAATCGGACTTCCTTTCGTCAATGTTGGATTGAGTTTTTAATCTGTACACACAGGACATCAATGCTATTCTTCCAACTTAATGCACAAACTCAGAGCAACGGTCTAAGGCGACAACCGAAGGTGAGTAACCTTATGGTTCTTCAATCCAACGTAGGCAAGATTTCTCAAGTCTAAGACTTGTGAAGCAATGACTGATTACCCACTAGAAGATAGTTGGTCTTTAGCCAAGCATAGCTTCACAATAATTCCTTTCTATTTATGAATAAGATTAGTATTTACTGATACCTATTAATTTAGCTATTGACTCAGGTTCATCATCTTCCCAAAAGCAAAACTTACCTAAGTTATCAGTCAGCATTTGTGATTCATGAGTTCTTTTACAAGTTGAAGAATACCACTTCTTATTAAAATCGTCCTTATGTGGAAGACTTGCAAAGGCATTTACAAAACCATTTCTATCCTTTGCAATATATCTGTAATTATATCTATAAAGTCCAGCTAAGATAATTCTTTGTTCAAATCCAACTAAATGCCTTGAGGAAACATATTCTTTATTAATTGAAATAACTTCATCTATATCATTAACTTTAATCATAACTTCTAAAATATCTTTTTCAGAAGTTTCATCTTTATAAATATTTTTAATCATTCCAACTTTATTATTAAGTATAGCATTATCGTATGGGTATTTAATTTTTACCCAATCTCCAATTTTAAGATTAAAATTATCTGTCATATTAGCACCTTATTCCTTTAATTTAAATTATGTTCGCTTATGTTATCTTCGTTTATGCCAAGTAACCAAGATATAGATGTAGGTTCTAAATCTTCCCAAGAACATAACTTGTCCAAATAAGTATTTAACATATGTGATGTATGTGTGGAATACTTAAACTTACAGAACCTATCACTCCATGAATAGTCACTAAACTTTGCCTTAACTGGATAACGGACATATGCATATATAAAATCATTCTTATCTTTTGCAATATACTTATATCCACTTTTGTAAAGACCTAACAATATGATTTCAGCTTCAAAATCTAGTTTAGGTCTTGGGGTGAGATATTCTTCTTTAATTAGTATAGGTTTATCTACATTAAGGATATCTACTTCGTAACTAAATGTTTCAGTATACTTCTCAGTTCCAAAACATTGAGTCTTGGTATAGATATCTGTAATTACACCTGTCTTACCAATCATATCTTCATTAAAATAAGAACTGTTTATTTTTACATATGTGCCAACTAGGTATTTTGGAATATTCATATTTTATTTTCCTTTCGCATTGTATATATTACTCTGTTTCATTCAGCAACAAATCTATTGAAGTAGGTTTTTCATCTTCCCAATTACATAAATCACCTAGATATTCATTTAACATAGTTTCGGTTCTTGGTGTTGTTGCTAAAGAAGTTACGTCCCATTTATTGTTCTTACTTATAATAGGGTAATCAATAAATGCGTGTACTCTATTACATCATTTGTATTCTTAGAATAGTTTACAACTAAATCATATGTATGCTTTGCAGTTACCATTCACAAACGCCTCCCATAATGTTTTCATACTGTGTTTTATTCATTTTAGAAGTTAGCTTATGAGAATTATAAAGTTCTTCTGTAACATTAATATCATTAATATTATAAAGTATTTCATTTAATGTGAAACTTCTATCAGTTATTTCATGAACATAAACAAAATCATCATAAACACCATTAATATCACAGTTACTAAAAGTATTAATAAAATAATTTATATCAGAAAGATAATTATTCTTACAATGAATATAAGACTTATAATCATTTTCATTATACTTATCTGTGTATATGGTTTTAAGGTAATTAATCCAATCTTCTTTCAAATCAGTAGTTGGATAAATAAGAACAATTTGCTTATCCTTTATTCTATCTCTATTTACTATAAAGTAATCTATAATTTCCTTATAAGCAGGCGTAAAAACAGTATTACCTTTATTACTTAAATAAATAGCAAGATTACAATAGTTAATATACCAATTCTTTGTATCTGTATTAAATAGATTTACATTAAGGTCAATATACTTATTTACATTTCTACAAGTTGAAGTTTTTCCAGTTCCTATATAAGATACTACTATCATTCTTATTTACTCCTTTATAGCTCTAATGATATTTATTAAGCTTTTCCGTGTATCAAAGCCTTCTTGTATAGCCTTGTTTATAAATTTTCTATTATCATAAAGTACATTTAGTACCATACTTACAGTATTAGTTTCTACTCCTGTATCTTTTGTATTTAGAAAGTCAGTAATTGTACAAGTATAACTATGGGATTTAGTATCATTTAATTTATATTTATCATCTATCTGTATATCTAATTCTATTGTTTTATATTTGTCATTAAAAGTAATTTCAATATGTCGACCATCATAATAAGTATCCAAATTAATGTTGTCCGAACTAGGTATAATGGAATAAAACACAAATTTATTGTACATGGACTTCATATTGTTACAACAGTCATATTCAACACAGTTATCTGTTTTTGCATAAATACTATACAAAAAATAAATAAAATCAACAACATCTTGTCTTGTATTTATTAGTTTAATTTCAGCAGGATTTAAAGTCATAGCTTATCACCTATTCTAGTAATTCTATATTCGCCCTTATGTTCAGGATATTTATTTTCATCTATCTTCTCAAAGAACATAGACATAGGTCTTGCCCATATAGAGGGTACATAATTTTCATTCTTTGGATTTCTGCACTCGTAAACTACAAGAGTTTCACCTGTTTCAGTATGCTTTGCAACAGCTATAACAGTTAATTCATATCCCTTAAAATGTTTCCAAGTAGAGCCACTAGGGAAATAATCATTAAAAGGCATAGGAGAACATATGGTCTTTCTTAGCCAATTTATATCCGTGTAAAGTATATTTACAAGTGTTGCAATTTTGATATTATCGAAATCAATCATAAATATACATTCATTATCAGGGTCTTTTGGAAATAAATACTTATGATTAAACTCAACTTGAAGTTTGCTCTGTGAATACTTATTTACAAATCTAAAATGTATCAAGCTTGCTTCTATATCAAAGCTTATAACAAATTCTTTATACAGTTCTGTTTTACTATAATGTATACTTTTATCAGATGATATTCTAAATGCAGGTAACTTTCGTTTATCTTCATTATAAAAATCATAATCAATATAATTATAGTAGCCGTATCTAATATAACTATAAATACATTTCTGTATTAGGTTTTCTATATCTGTTCTATCTGTTAGTTGACATTGATAAAAAGGGTTAATATATAATTCTTCAAGTTTACTCATTTTAAAATCCTTTCTTAAATATCATCTGGTATGTCATATATATAATGAGCTGTGCAATAATCCAAAGCATAAGGGTCATATGTATATTCATTGTATTCATAACGCTTAGACTTAGGGTTATCTGAAGCTTTAAGTATCACTTTTAGTAAAGTTAAAAACATATATTACATCTACTCCTTTTAATAATTATAGTATACAGTATAAATATTAACTGTGCTTATTATAAAAGTAAATAAAATATTAATAGTTTTACCAAGGAATTTTAACCTTGTACTTATTGCTTTTAACATAGGTTTCCATAACTCCACAAGAGGCACACCACTTATCGAGCATATTCTGAAGTTCTTTACACTTTTCTTCAGAGATGTTGTCCATAGCATCTTCATACAGATTTTCTGTTGCATTTGCGATTATATCATCTGCATCAATGTGCATATCAACTCTTTCTGTTATCCAAACGTACTCAGGCTTATCATCTTCTTCGTTGTGATTGTCATACCAATCATCAAAGAACTCGTCCCAATCTGTGAAATATCCTTCATTACAAGAATAATATTCTGAGTAGAAGTATACACAACTATCTTCAACTTTCTTTGGAGCTACTGGAGTATTGTTCATAAGTTCTTTAAGCTCTTGTTTTCTCTTTTCTTCATTTATAGCTTTCTGCTGTTCACAATTATGTACAGACACTCCTTTAGGCATTATCTCTCCACAAAATTTACATCTATGCACAATACCATTATAGCAATGTTGACAGAATGATAAAGCTTGATGCTTATATGGAAATAAGTTAGTATAACTTTTATTAGGGTCATTTCTTAGTCCATATTTATTATCTACAACTATTAAACCAGTTCCATGACAATAAGGGCAAACTTCTTCATTGTCATGTAAATCTTTCTTTAGATTTACATTAATAAGGTTCTGTATATATTCAGGGTCAGATATTATTTCAGTTTTTGGTTTAATAAATTCATTTATTAATCTAGACACATTAAAATCTCCTTATATATCATATAAAAATATATTATTAATTAGTTCCTCACTCTATGAATGAGGAACTACTTAAATATAATGTTTAGAAAGTTAGTGTATCGTCATAATCTCCACCAGGAACATTAAGTTCCTTTGTGATATAATCATTTACCATATCGAAGATATAAGGGTTTTCTTTTTCTGCATACTCATTAACATAGTTATTAATACTTTCATAAGTATCTGCAATGAGCTTTTCTTTATCCTTGCTATTTTCAATACCCTTTACAATATCTTCGTTTACATAATAATCAAGCTTATGTGTTTCCTTGCCATATATTGCAAAGAACTTGATATCTTCAAGCATATCAGCATAATGGTCAATTACGTTATAAGCCTGTTCTCTGCTCTTATATCTCTTGTGATTGTAGTTATGAAATGTATAGTAATCATCATCTGACCTAGTGATTATATACATATTGTAGTGTTCCACTTTATTAGTTCTTTTTACATAATATTCTACTATAGTATCATGAATGAGTTTTTTAACGTCATTAGTTGGGCATACTGTATCAAGTTCACCCTCTACAAAATTAATACTCTTATCAAACTTATACATAAGCACATTCTCCTCTTTAGCTTTATCTTCTGCAAGTTTCTTATCTACAGCATCATTAAACTCATTGTTACATTTAACATTTGTTACATTAAGTTCATTAATAATGCAATTAAATATAACATCTTTAACTGTAGCATTTTCAGAGTTTTCATAGTTACGAATAAACTTTAAAAATTTATAGTAAGTTTCCATAGCTCCAAAAGGCTTGTTAGTTGTTTCATTCATAGGTGTTATATCAGGTGATATATAGAACTTAATATTGTGAGTGTCTTTGTTAAGCAAAGCTATGCACTTTATATCATCAGATTTATTCCAATATTCATCAAAGATATGAGTAACTGGCTTTTCATCAATATACTTATCACCATAAAAATAAGTATATTCATAACTATCGGATTTTTCATCTGTAGTTAGCAAAGCAATTTCATACTTCTCAGAAGCATCTCTTTTATCAAAATCATAACGCATCATACTTATAAACCTAAAAGCTTTAGGATAATAAGAATAGCTTTTTACATAAGTGTTTGCAAATTTAATAGGCATGATAAATTCTCCTTTTTTATTCAGTCTTGAGTTGTTGTTCTCTTTTGTTGTTACTATTATTATATACTATATATATTATTAAACTTTATAAAAGTTGTAAATAAACTATTAACAACACCTAAAATATAGAAAAAGAGTAGCTTTAATGCCTCCAATGTGTAGAATTCTACACACTCAAAATTTAAAGCTACTCAATTTCAGAAAATATTTAAAGGAGAATTAAAAGAAGATTGCTATGCTAAAACATAACTATGTAATTTAAAATTACATAAATCTGTATCATAAGATATCATATAATCTTTATTAGTATTTATTTCATTATCTAATATCTTATCTGCTATAAAGCTTTCAACATTATTTCTTATGAATCTTTTAATGGGTCTTGCTCCCATATCATTATCATAACTTTGTTTAGATACATAATTAATAACGCTATTATCAAAAGTTATTTTATACCCTTTATTACTTAATCTAAACGAAAGGTCATTGATAAATTTATTACATATATTAATATAATCATTTTCAGTTAAAGAATTAAAAATAACTATATTATCTATACGATTAATAAATTCTGGTTTAAATTTATCATACAGAGCTTTCTTGTATGTGTTATCTTTAATACTTTTATCATCACTACTCTTATTAAAGCCTGCTGTTTTATTTAATTTAATATCAGTAGCTCCACAGTTAGAAGTCATTATAATAATAGTATTAGTAAAATCTATCTTCTCACCACTACTATCAGTTACAAACCCTTCATCAAGGATTTGCAATAGTATATTAATAACATCTGTATGAGCTTTCTCTATTTCATCAAACAATACTACACAATAAGGATTATTTTTAACTTGTTCCGCAAAGTTATTCTTACTATCATAACCAACATAACCTGGAGCAGAACCTAACAGCTTGGAAGTATCTGAACTATTAGCACATTCAGACATATCTAATCTAATAAGTTTATTTTCACTACCAAACCACTCTTTACATAAGGTTTTAGCTATTTGTGTTTTACCTACACCTGTACTGCCTATAAACATAAAACTACTTAAAGGACGATTAGTTTCATTGATTCCTGTAGCACATATTTTAAGAGTTTTGATAATACTTTCAATAGCATTATCCTGTCCTATAATTTCTTTAGTTATAGTATTTTTAAAATTATTTATTTTAGTTGTTAATTCTGAACTTATTGTACTTATAGGAACATTAGCTATGTTAGATATAACTGTATCGACAATAGACTTACTAACTATATTTTTGTTATGTAAATTACAATATGCTCCACAAGTATCTAACATATTAAATAATTTATCTGGAAATTTAATATTATTGATATATTGGTTACACTTATCGTATATATAATTAAATATATTATCTTCAAATGTTATATTGTAGCTTTGCATATATACATTAATATTTTCCTTAAACATAGTATAAACTATTTCTCTATTAGGTTCTTCTACAAAAACATTTTGAAAACGTCTTACAATAGCTTTATCTGATGCCATATATTTACTGTATTCCTTATATGTAGTGGAAGCTATTACATAGCAATAACTTTCACTTAACTTAGGCTTTATCATATCTAATAAAGTAAAAGATTGTTCACCACTATTAGTTTTACCAGATGTATGAATTTCATCAAAGTAAAGAATAATATTTTTATTGTTCTTTGCAAACTTAAAAATATCTTCTACTCTTTGTTCCAAATCACCCCTATATTTAGCTCCACTTATTAAAGCTGTCTGCTCTACAGAAAGAATTACTTTGTTTTTTAATAAGTTAGGAACATTATTTTTGGCTAATTTGTAAGCCAAAGCTTTTACTATAGCTGTTTTACCAACGCCTGCTTCACCTAGTAATAGTACATTATGTCTATTAAGCCTGCTAAGTCCTAGCATACATTGTTCTAATTCTTTATCTCTTCCCACTATATTTAGTTTATCTTGTAAAGCATCTTGATTAAGATTAATAACAAATTTTGAAATGTTGTTAGGAATAGATAAATTATTATTGTCATTATAATTTAAACTTCTATTAATATTCTTAAAGTTATTTAATTTAGACTTATTATGTATACCAATATTAGGAACAACTACATTTTTTGGATTATCTATACCTTTTACAACATCATCAAAACTATATGTAGTATATTCAAGGCAATTATCTACATATGAATTATTAATCTGTTGTGCATTTATTTGTGGATTAATATTAGATTTAGTTTCACACAATTTAGGTTTAAATTTATCAAGATTATTTTGGTATTCATTATTATCTGAATAATTAATAATAGACTTACTTAACTTTCCTATATAATTAAGTATCTCAAAATAAAGTTCGCTTGTGGCTGTTTTATCTAAGTTACCTATGAACGCTCTACAAACATAAGAAGCAACAGTTATTACATCTTTATTAAGCTTTCTTTCAAATTTAGAATCATTAATAACTATAGAATAACCTGTATTATATAATTCTATATCTATAGGAACTGAATATATATTATAATAGTTAGGATTAGGAAAAGAATATATTAAAACATTTAGCAAAACTTTGATAATTAAAGCTGTCTTATTAGCTAAAATAGTATTGTGTTTATTTACTATTTCAGGTAATATATACTTATAGTTATCTTTATTAAAATCAGTTAAAAGTCCACTTAAAGTGCATATTAATTCTTCGGATAACATATATGTATGATTATCGGAAAATGTTATAGGGTGATGTGTACCTTCTACATAAGACTTAGCATATAGTGTACGAAATGTTTTATCATTCTGTAATGTTTCAATAAATTTAGTTAATTCAGGATAGGTTTTCTTATTTTCTGCATTAATAGCTATACAATCAGTTAGAATATCTACAGTACTAAAACTATTTGTAAGTTCCTTTTTAGCTTTCTTAGTAAAATACTGCTTAATACCTCTTGAGGTATTATTACAAAAGTTATTATTAAAAGATGTTAAATCATGTATATTAGTATCACATTTAGAAAAATAAAATATATTAGGGATAGTAGCAGAAAATAAATTTCCAAATGTTAGTGGTTCTTTGCCATAAAGATTAAAATGAAGATTTTCAATGAAATTATTATTCATGTTTTTATAATTCCTTTATAATGTAAAAGTATATAACTATATTAAAATTACATATAAATATGTGTAGCTTTAATACACTATAACTTTTTATTTGTTAGTTTTATACATAAACTTAAATTATTATTTTGAATAATTAGCATAAGTTTATTCTAACTGGGTTCATTACAAGCCCTATATCTGCTGGTATTTCTACATTGCAGAATACATTTTTAATTATTTGATAAGCAGCATTTACATCTGCATTTATATATTTGCCTGTATTTGTCTTAAATAAGCCACGACTTATTCTTCTTTCTTTATTATAGTTACTTTCAATAGGCTTTTCATTATCTAAAAATGATGTGCCACTTGTATAAGGTTCTTCTACAATATGTAACTTTATATTATTTTCTCTACATTTATAGTCTAGCATATCTATAAATCTTTTATGTGGAATTTGTACAAAGGTTTGGTTATTAACTTTGCCTAAATTAGAGTTTCTTTTCCAATCTTTATTGTGTCCAATAACAATATTATTTATATAATGTTCTAAACAATAATTAACTACATATCTGCTTGCTTTATGCATAAAGTAATTTATTTTATTGTTTCTTTTATGAGTTATTGAATACAGTTTATGAGAATATAAAACTTTAGAATTTTTCGACTTATCTAGTTTAGACTTCTCTTTAACTACCAATTTATTATAATATTTATTTACTGATTTTAGACCCTTACCATTTATAATAATTGCAGGACAGCCTACATTATTAACCATAGTTACAAAGTTATCTATTCCTAAATCAATGCCTAAATAATTATTTTTATCAGTAATGATTAAAGGCTGAACATTTATAGTATAGACAAGTTCAACTATTATATTATCATTCTCAGGCTTTATTCTTACTTGCTGAAAACTTTTATAAGGCTTATTTATAAAATTAGGCTTTATAGTAAATCCATTCATTGTTTTAGGGAAATGAATTAAGTTATCAGATTTAAGTTTAGCTTGATTAGTAGTTAATGCAAAAGTGCATAGCCCATCTTTCTTTTTATACTTAGGAATTTTAGGTTTTCTGCAAAAAGCTGTTTTATCTATATGCCAACGCTTCAAGGCTTTAAAGAATGATTTCCAGTTTTTATCTAAAGTTCTTAAAATCTGTTGAGAGCTATTAGCAAGTCCTAAATTCCAATAATCTGGATAATCTAAATCAGATTTAACTATCTTTTCAACATCTTCATATCTAAGCCATTTTCCATTCTTAGTAAATTCTTGTCTAATAATATAGTTTCCGTGATTATAAACATTTTTAGCTAGATGACACTTTTCTTTAAGCATTTTATAATATTTATGTTGTCTATCTATAATATGTCTTTCTACTCTAGGCTCTATCATTTATATCACCACCTTTCTATACTAATATAGTATTTATGCTATACCGAGCTAATTACTTTTTAATACTTTGGATTTATTATATCCTTAATTAGCTATTGTTATAGTTATACTATATTATAAGTATCAAAGAAAACATTAGAATCATAATAATTCTTAATAGCATTAAAATAAAACTTTACAGTGTCTATATCAATAGGAGTAAAGTTATGACAATCTGTACCTACATTAAGACCAAAAGACTTCACCATTTGCAACTTATGAATATGACCAAAAAGATTAAAAACTATAACTTTATCATGTTCGATGTCTATACAATCATTGGGTTCATGTGTAAGATAAACCTTACCTATATCGTCAATATCAAGTGTAACAAAATCTTGCACAGATGAAAAACCCTTTTGAACAAGTTCTGTTTTACTTATTTTACCCTCTTCGATATCATCTAGTTCATAATTACCGAGAATAAGATTTACTTTGCCATTAAGTCTTTCAATAATATCATAATCTCCAAAATCGCCTATATGATAAACAATATCATCTTTACCAACAACATTATTCCACCTATCTACAATAGTATCTGTCATAGACTGTACACTATCAAAAGGTCTTTTACTAAGTTGAAGTGTTCTTTCTTGATTAAAATGTGTATCTGCTGTAAACCATATCTTACTCATTATTAACTACCTCTATTTCTTTTATTTCTGTTAGATATGTCTGTCTTATGTCATAAAGTTTGTCTTTAGTAAACAATAAATGCTCTATTTCGTAATCACTTAATTTATCAATGCAAGTCATATCTCTTTTATAATATAATTTTAAATATCTAGCAAACCTATTAGCTTGTACAAGTCGGAGTTGCATATAAGAATATGTATCTCTAAGCCACTGCCATATTGTTTTAGTTTGATTATTGTATGTAAATATATGAACCCTTATAGGGTAAGGAAGCACATCTTTTTCTTGTTTACGTTTATCAAGATACTTTTGAATGTAATGTTCTATACCTTGTTCCACAGTACAAACATTAGTAAGACAATAGCTAGATATTGTTTTAGGACTTACTTCTAGTTGCTCTGCCCACCAATCTATAGTTCCTTTAAATTCACGAACTTTATATATTGATTTTGTTTTCATCAATCAACTTCCTAACGTCATTCTTATGTCTTTTATTATAACGTTCTATATAATATTTAAGACAATCTATATAATCACACTTATAAATCTTTCTATGATTAAATATAGTATCAGATGTGATATTAAGTATATTGCACCAATCATTTATAGTGTGACTTTCACCATTTATAGTATACAAATCTTCGTTAAACTTATGCCTATATCTATGATTAGTACACTTATATGTGTAGTCTAAGCAATCTATAGGACTCAATCCTCTTCTCACTCTGCTTTTGTATAGAGAAGTAGATATATTATAAATTTTGCACCACTCATAAGCAGGCTTTGTAACATTGTTTATAGTAATTTCTTCTTTAAGGTATGTCATGCTATTTTTATTAGGGTGTTCCATTACACACTCTTTAATAGAAATATTGCGTTTAATATGTCTATTATAAGCATTATGTACATTACATTCATTAGGATAAATATTATAAAGCACACTAAACGATTTATCTGTTGTTTCTTCTATGATATAACTAGCGTTGATTACAAAATGAATTATATCTAAATTTCTGTATCTAGAAAATAAAAGAAGCTGAAACAACTTATCAATATAATCAAAATCATTCACATTATCAGTTGTCTTATATAATTTACAATATTCTACATATTTATTATAAATTCGATTTACTGTACGTTTTGCAGTTTTGCATTTAAGCCACTCTTGTATTGTTTTAGTTTCATTAGTTAAAATATTGTACAAGGGTCTTTTCAAGATACTTTCGGGCAACTTATTAATAATTTTCTTATCTTGCCTATCTAAATAAATATTCAAAGCTTCCTTAGCTGTTATGTTATGTCTAGTTGCATAAGCATATATTGTATTAGGCTTAATATTAAGTTCAGCACAGAGAGAATTTACACTGTTAGTACGATAATTACTCATATATTGTCTTACATCCTTTATGTTAGATTATGATTCAAAGTATTTACAATAAAAAGTATTTGGATTACATATTATCATATTACAAGCAATGGGAAAACAATCTTCTTCATCATCAATTATAATCTCATCTTCTAGTTTATAGCAAGTTCCTAACGTGATGTTAAAATGTCTGCACCATCTACAACAATGATATATTTCCGTATACTCATCAAAACTACTATTCATTTAAAACAAACTTCCTTTCTTACGTTTAGTAGATGTTACTGATTCTTTAAGCAGTTTAGGTTTTGAAGTTGTTTTAGAATTTTTATTTGTAGTAGTTTTAAGCTTTGAAGTTTCTTTTATGGTTTTAGGTTTAGTTGTATTAATTTGTTTATATTCTATAAATTGCTCTAATTCAATAGGTTCTTCTGCTTTATGTGTTGTTTTAACAAAATCATCATTAGTATATTCATATAAATAATATACAGACCTATCTTTATTGCTAGTAATACAATGAGTTATTTGTTCATTACTAATATATGTAACCCACAATATTTCATTAATTTTAATTGCCATTAATTTTACTGTCCTTTAGCTTAGTTACTTTATATTTTTATTATCATAGCTATCATAGTTATCCCAAATGTCATCAAACCAAAGTCCTCTAAGCAGGTTGTAAAATGGAAGATAAAAGTCATCATAATTTGGTTTCCTAGTTGTATTACTATTTGTGGTAGCTGTATTGTTATCTGTCTGTTTCTTAGATACATTAACTTTGGTTTTAATATTGAACTTATTATCATTCCTAATATTGTCAAGTATATTAAAGAACTTTTCCGTAGACTTTCTAAGATATACAATTTTTCTAGCAAGTTCTTCGACATTGCCTGTATAACTAAACAACTCATCATTAAGATACTTATTGATAATAGTCATTGTGCTATCCAAGTTGTTAGAAATATTAGTAAGATTAGTATTAAAGATATCTGACTTTTCATCATTTGCTTTCTTAATCTTTTCTTCTGCAATACGCCTAGCATTTTCCTTATTAGCTTTCTTAGCCTTTTCACTACAGTTAAGAATACACTTAGCCATCTCTTCTACTGTATCATAAGCTTTGCCACAATATGTACATACAAACTTTCCATCATTCTTCTTTACATTATTATTTTCCATATTAAAATCTCCTTTAAATTTATTATTAATTAAGCTGTTCGCTTATAATCTTCATGGTTTCAAACATTTTTTCATATAGCATAACTTTATTTTTTATTTTTGTACAAGTATTAGTTATATCATCGCAGTATTCACAAAATGTTTTAACATCTGCATCACTTAATACATTTATAGATAGTATACTTTCTTTATTATCTATATCTGCATTAATTTCTTTAAGGTCATTTGCTATATTACCTAGTGCATTTATAAAATTTAGATTAATTTTATTAAACTTATTAACAATTTCATCATTACTATTTGTGGAAATCATATTCACATTTACCTCTTTAAAGTAACTTTATGTTAATTCTACGTTTGGACAGTCATACATTACATCATACAGTTCTTTAATAATTCTAGCATCCCACATAGAATTATGTTTATTAGTAAGTACGCTATCCAAATTTCCTTCAAGATTAAAGTTTATCTTACTTACAACATCATCTGTTGAATACTTATCTACATATAGGTCATCAAGAAATTCTTCCCTATTCAGGTCAAAAGCCTGCTGAATATTACAATTTTCATGTTCCATAATAATCTGATTAAGGTCAATGCAAGCAGGCACTATCCAATCAGGCATTTCAAAAGCTCCGCCAAATATGTCAGTAAACAAAACCATATCATAATGACATACATCGGAAACAAGTTCTATATTATCTTCTTTGTAGTAATCTATTCCTGTTATAAGCCATTGAGTTAAAACATCTCTTATATAATTTTTATTACCATAAGCATATATAAATTTATCAGCAAGCTTTTCAGTAAAGCATTTATTCTTTGGAATATGATAATGAAGTCCATATTCTCCTATGTAATTAGGAGAATTAATTAGAAGATTAGAAATAATATTATCCTCTACAAAGTCATCTACCTGGGATTCATCATAGTCATTAAATTCTGCATAAAAATGGTTATTGTATTCATCTATAAGTCCAATAGATATAAGTGTTGTATCCTTATGTAGTCCTGTAAATTCTGTATCAAAGAAAACCTTCATACATTCTGTCCTTTCCATATAAATTTGTTACTTATATTATAAACTATAAATATTACATAAATATAATTTTATTATGTATTAAATGTTAAATTACATTACAATTATTTACTTAAATATAGATGATGATACATCATTGTAAACAGAAGCTATTGTGCCTTTAGAATGATTATCGTCATTTAATTTAACTATATCACCGACTTGATAATTATGTTTCATTTATATTTACTCCTTTACATAATTACATATATCATTTATAGTTTCATCTACTACATTTAGAACATCCACATAATTTGCATTAGGTATTTGTGCAAGCTTAGTATTTAATTTCATAGTAATGAATTTATCTGAACAAAAGTATTCATTTGTAATAAAGTTAGTGCAAATTAAAATTTGTTTTGATGTGTCAATGCCAATTTCTCTTATGTTAGCATTCTTTTTATCATAATAGTAATACTTATTAATCTTACCATTTTTATTAATAATGGTTGCACACGAATTTGAAATTAGTTTCAATGATTGACCAAAATCACCATGCAAGATAGGGGAAATTGAACTATTTATGATAAGCATACTTACACGAGATTTATATTCATATTTCACTTCCATATTAATCAATCTTTTCTCCATGAGTATATTTATAAAATATACTTCTAATTAATATTATAAAGTTAGTATTATCATACATTGCATCATCATTACTAGAATAAGCAGATATATTAGCCATGTGTCTAGGGTCTTTATTTATAACATTTACGAGTTTCTTATCTGTACAATAAAAACAAAGTTCGTTAGTCCTTGTATTTGTAACCATAAGCATTTTAATGTTATCCTTATTAGCTAACATTTTATTTAGTAAAAATATAGAATATTGTTTAGATTCAGATACATATGGAGCTAAACCTTTTTCAGTTATACAGTCTATAGGTGTATGTGCAACATATCTACCAAACTTTATAACATCATAAGTATTATCATTATATACAACATAAGCTTCTGCTATAGCTTCAAGAGAATCATCTAAACATTTAGTTATATAATCATATGTTTCTTGAACAAGATTAAAGCTAAGTGGCTTATATTCATATTTACATATTAGCATTTGGCACATGATATCAACCCTTTCATTACTTTTAATTTATTATATTATACAATATATTTATTAAATATACTTATTATTTATGTAAATAAAATATTAATAATTCCTATCAGATAATTTCTTTAGGTTTATCCACTTTTATAAAGTTATTTGTTATATGCTTTTTCATATTATTATATATAAATAAAAGCTATATAAATACAGTTGTAATAATTAAATATATAACTGTATATTATATAGCTTTATCTATTTGAACAACATTTAATATGTCTTAGCTGTTTTATTAAAAATATCTATCTCCACATCAATCTTTTTGCCTTTTATAGATATATAACCAAGGTCTCCAAGAAATGATGTAGGGTAGTATCTTCTTTTTACGCCATTTTCAAATTCAATCCACCAGTTGTTATCCTTAACAATAAGTTTACCTTCCATAAACATTTCTCCTATATGCATTATTTAGTATTATTGTATTCCCAAACTTCTTTTGTATGATGTTTGTGGTAATATTCCATAACATCATAAAATTTGCCAAGGCTTGAATATATCACTGTTGTATCAGGAATACAAGATGAACCAAGTTCATATTCACCAACAGAAGTTTGCGTAATAGCTTCCCATACCTGAACATAAGTAGTTCCATTAGAAGCTGTAAAACGTGAACCTACATATATAGGTTTCAAATTGTTATGCTTCTCAAAGAATTTCTGCAATCTTGTATACATAAAATACAACCTCCCATATATCTAAACTGTTCTCTTTGTTTACTATACTTATAGTATACAGTATATTTATTATAAGTTCTTATAAATGTAGTAAATAAATTATTAACTTTACTTATGCTTCTACTCCTACATATATAGGATTTAAAGTATCTTTTACAGGCTTTTTATTATTACATATAATTAATACTTCGTCACTTTCCATTCTTCTTATTTCATCTTCTGTAAGTAAGGGTTTATTAATTCCTTTACTATCTGTTCTACTACCTAATATTTTAGAAATATATTCTGCACTATCTCTAAGTCCAGCACATACCATTATAGTTTTAAATAATTCCCTTAACTCCTGTCCTTCTGTTTCGCCATACACTCTAACTAACTGTGTTAAACTTTGTATAGCTGCTATAATAGATATTCTATATTTCCTAGCTGTTGCAAGTGTTTTGCATATATTAGGTATTTCACCCACATTAGTAAATTCATCCAACATAAGATAAATTTGAAGTCCCTCTTTATTGTCTAGTAGGGTGTCAAGTAATTGTGTAATAAATGTAGCTGTTAATGGTGCATAATAATCAGAATGTCTTTCAGGTATTTGTATGTACAACACACTTTCTTCTCTTCTAAATATAGATAAATCTATTTGTGGATTATGAAATATGTTATATAAATTATCATCCATAAACATTTGTAAACAAGTATTCATTACAATTCTTATACTAGATAATGTTTGTGGAGCACCCATTACTTGTAGAAACATTTGTAATTCTAGTATAGCGGAATTAACACCACTTAACATTATTTCTTCTAATATAGATAATACTTTAGGTTTTGTAATACCATTAGTAGAAGATGTAGCAGGCTTTGTCTGTTTTGGTTCTGGACGTTTTGTAGGCAGTATAGGTCTTGTGGTTATATTCTTTATAAGTTCATCAAAAGTATATTGTTTAGTATAATAGTTCATAAGCAAATAAGCAGTAAATAAAGGTGTAGCCATATCTACCCATTCTTGTTGCTTACCTGTATCACTCTTACTCATTCCATTTTTAAGAATTACTTTAGCTATTTTCCTAACTTCAAACTCATTAGCACAATTAGCTAAAGGGTCATATCCTATTGTACTAGGGTTAAAAGGATTGAATATATAAATATTCTTATCTTTAGTTTCTTCCTTACAAGTATATTCTATTTCTGCACTAGGGTCTGTAATGATTATACTACAATCCTTTAGATTAGATACATTAGGCATCATAAATCGTCTAGATTTACCTGACCCTGACGGAGCTATCATAAGTATGTGTTCATTACACTGATGTGGAGAAAGCTGAACATTTTCACTAAGTTTAATGCCATTTCCACAAACATTTTTTAGTTCTTTATAATTGCATATATCATTACCTTCGTCTCTTGAACTTTCATCAAGTACAATTCCACCTAAACAAAGTGCCAAAGTTCCAACAAGAAATGTAGTAAGCATAATAAAAAACCTCCTAAATAAATAATATAAAATCTTTATAGTAAAGTATATGTTATATTTAAGAGATTTATTACAGTTAATAAAATTTTATAAAATTACAATATATTTAAACAAGCTACTTATCTTTGTATTTTACAAACGATTTAATAAGTTTACCCTTATCGTTAAAATCAGCAATTATAAGATTTTCAATCATTTCATAAGCCTGCCGAATACTTGTAAACCGTAAATTTACATAATTCTTATATACATATTTAGTTATGTTTGTTATGTTTGCATAATAGTTATTTCCTATTTCAGTTTCAGCATAAATATCCATAAATTTTATAAAACATTCTAGCAGTATCGCCTGTCTAAGTTGATGAAGTAATTCTGTTTTTGTTTTCTTATAATCAAATACTCTTAACAAATCTGTTAAAACTCCATCATTATTTATATAATCAAGTGAAACATATTCACTCTCAGATATAGAAATAGGGATTGTAGAGTTATCTAAATTATCAATTTTAGTTTTAAGTTTCTTTCTAGCTCTTTCTATATCTTCTTGTGAAATACCTCTAAAATGACCAAAATATTTACTTTCTGTAATAACGGAAGGTATATTAGTAAGTGTAGTACAGTATTTGCAATTTTTATGTCTAACTATATAGAATTTACCTCTACTACCGTATCCATAGCCATTCTTTATTGGATTATCTTTTATATAGCAATTATCTAAATTGCCAAAGGGTGTTTCCCTAATATTATACCATATGCACTTTAAACAAGGATAAGTTTCACAATCTTTTTCATAATCCTTATATATTTGTTCTCTATGTGCATTTTCCATAAGATTATATTGATACTTACTAAGTTTAAGAAATCTAAATAGTGGGATATTGTTATAAAGACAATTTTCTATATACTTATAAACCCTATTTAGGTTAGTAAATTCTAAAACATCTTTATTCTCAAAAGCACAAGAGTTTACCCATAGAGCTATCTTTCTTATATCTACTTCAACATTACCTATTTCATTATTTCCATACAGTTCAAGAAATCTAATAAGCCCTTCGATAAATAAGCTTTTAGCTTTTATTTTGTCTTTATCAGTTATTTCTTTATTGTGAAGAACATTAGCCAATCCACCAAAAGCATTAAGTTCATCTAGTTTCCTCATATTAAATTCTCCTTTATATATGTACTGTATATAAGTATACAATATTAATGTATGTATTTTATTATATAACAATTAATAAATCATTAAATTTAGTACAAAAAAAATAAAAGGCAACCGAAGTCACCTTTTATCTATGGCACAATACAATTTGTTTTTTAATTTTTATATAATAAGTTTCACAAATATAGCTATCTTTTAATATATATATATTAATTAATGTAATGAATCTGAACTTTTTCACATTCATCAAAAGCATCTTCTGAAACAAAGTTAGTATAACGATGTGCATTTGCACTTGTAATATAAACATCTTCTAAATTATAGCAACCAGCAAAAGCATCAATAGGTATAACACAAGGACAATCCCATGTCACTTTTTCAAGATTCTCACAATCACTGAACGCATTATTATACACTTTTTTAGTATTGTTAGACAAATCAATTTCTTTTAAACCACTTTTACTAAAGGCATATGGTTTTATAACTGAAACATTGCTAAAATTAAATTTTTCAAGATTCGTACAACCCTCAAATGTGTCTGCCTGTATTGTATAATTGTTAGCTTTCCATGTAACTCTACTTAACATCTTACACTTGTAAAATGATGCTGGCTCAACAAATTCAACATTATTTGGTATTAGTATAGATGTAAGACCTGAGTAAGCAAATGCCCAAGCACATATACCTTTGGTTTTAGAAAAGTCAAATGATTTGAGAGACACACAATTACCAAAACAACTATAAGGAATTTCGCAGTTAGTTTCCCACTTTACAGAATAAAGGTTTTTACAATTTTCAAAACAGTTAGTTTCCACACTTTTAACAGAACTAGGAATTGTAATTTCTTTAATACTGGACCCAGCAAAAGCTTTTTGTCCAAGTGTTTTAATATTAGAACCGAGCTTAACATATACAAGATTTGTATTCTTATAAAAAGCGTTATCAGTTATCTTAGTTACAGGTTTTCCTTCTATTTCATCAGGAATTTCTATATCTGTAACATCTGAATCAACACCTGTAATAATTACTTTATTATCTACAATCTTATATTTAAGATTGTGTTCATTTGTTATAGGCTCATTTTCATTGATTAAAAGTTTCATAAACATACTCCTTTTCTGAGTTTAAATTTTTATTAGTCTACATAAGTTACTTTAACATTACATAATTCATCTAAATCACAACCCATTTTCTGCTCAAACTCTGATGCAATATAGAAATTTTCAAGGTCAGTACAGCCTACAAAAGTATTTGCACTAAAATAAGCAGGACTATACCATTCTACCTCTTTAAGATTTTTACAGTTAGCAAAAGCTTTATCATTCACAAACTTAACATTATTATCAATAAGAATATATTCTAAACCACTGTCATCAAAAGCATTTTGCATGATAATACTAATCTTGCTAAAATTAAAGTCTGTAAGATTAATACAATGGGCAAAAGTATATTGTTCAATCTTAGATGACTCAGCTCTCCATTTTATCGTAGTTAGTTTAGAGCAATTATAGAAAGCTCCTTCACCAACAGTTTTTATATTAGTGGGCAATGTAACAGATTTAAGACCTGTATAAGCAAATGCAAATGCACCTATTTCAGAAACATTAGAAAAATCAAAAGTTCTAAGCGAACTACATTCATAAAAACAATCCTCAGAAACATCAGCTATGGATTCCCAATTAACTGTTTTTAAATTTTTACATCTTGCAAAACAACCTCTACCTACATATATAATAGTATCAGGAATTGTAATAGTTTCTATATTGCAAAACTGAAAAGCTCTAGCTTCAATAGTAGCTACATTAGAACCAAAGTCAACTTTTTTAAGATTAGAACATTTTTCAAAAGCATATGCTCCAATTCTAACTACAGGGTAACTAGCTATTTCATCAGGAATATAAAGTTCTGAAATATTTTTATCTGTTACACCTGTAATTGTTATTGTATCATTTACAATTTCATAACTGAAATTGTAATCAGTGTCTAAGGTTTCATTTTCATTAATAGTAAGTTTCATTGTTTCTCCCGTTTATTCATAACATTCAGAAAATGTTTAGTAATTATCAACGAACTCTGTTATTAGGTAGTTGTCTATAGTCAGGTACAGTATAGTCATTAGTGTTAAACTTGTAAAACTCACATTTGTTATAGAGCAAAGATGACTGAAAACTATTTGTAGGCATATCAGCTTCTATTTCCACAGTACATGAATAGTCATCAAGGTAATTAGTAATTGCAAGTTTACCATCGTCTAAATCCTCAACTTCAATACCATTATACCTACTAGCACTTATAAAATCAAATATGTTAGTTGTATTCTCTTTAATTGAAAGTTTCCTCATTTAACTACTTATTTAATAAAATTCAGAAATATGAAAAGTTGCATTAAATTCTTCATGTGTATCATTATTAACTCGTTCTACTTCTACATAAAAATTAGTATATTTGCAATCGGGCCAGTTATTTGTATATCTGTAATATAAGTCTGCATATGTATCTAAAGCATCTTCCATATATGGAATTAAGTTCTCTGGTGTAGTTTCAAGTGTAGGTTCATAAATACTATCACTGAATACATCATCTAGATAAAATTCACGTTCATCTTCATAACCAAGACTATTTCCATCCATAAAAGGCTTAATACCACCTTCTACAAGCACAATAGTAATTCTCTGAAAAATGTCAATAAGCTCTGTATTGTTTGTTTTGTTAATGTTTGTCATAAAGCAAAACCTCTTTCTATTAATTATAGCATTCTTCGTTCTTTACTATAACTAAGTATATACTAAAAATATGTATAATACTTATAACAAACATTAACTTTTTATTAAAAGTAAAACTTAGTCTTTTTTTTTGCTAAATATTATAATGTAAGACTTATTTAACTACTAAAACTTTACCTTGTGCATCTGCCATATCTACAAACTTCTCTCCAATAAATACACCTAGGTATTTATTTTCACCTCTTACAAAAGTTGTAGCAGAGTATACATAATAAGTATTAGTATGACGATTATAACTAGTATCAACCAATACAGCAGGTTGACCTCTATAAATACCTTGTAAAACTATCTGTTCAGCAAAGTCTTTTTTAGCATAACCTAATCTTGTAGTATCAACATAAACTCTATTATCCTGTATAGAATCATTGTTATATACAGGCATAGGATCAGAATTACTTTCTTTAATAGTTAATTTTTCAGTTGTAGGTTTACGGTCAATTTTTTCATTCATAGAAATATATTTATCTATATGATATAAATCAGTAAACATACCTCTTATATAATCACATCCGCTGACAGAAGTAATATAATAATTATTATTATATCTAATAACAGTTATATTATTAACATTATTAAAATTAATGTCATTACTATTACTGCACATATTCTTTATAGTAGATAACTTCTTATATCCAGATTTATTAATATCTTTATGTTGCGTAGAGTTAAAATCATTATTATCATAATAGTATACAGAAACATCTATATAAGAATTAATATCCTCTTTTATAAATAATTTCATATATTATCTCCCTTAAATACAGAAAAATTAATAAATACATTAAATATAATAAAAGAATTAACTTTAAAATTAAATAAAAAGTTAATTCTTTTATTTAATGCTTATATATAAGGAATTAATAACTCCTTTTACTATCAAAATCAATAAAGTCTAATATAGTTGTATAATCATTACTATAGGAGCAACTATCAATAAACTCAATAAACTTAAAAGGTTTCACACTATCCCCACCGAAACGGCTTCTACCATATGTACCATCATCAGTAGTTGGTTTTACAGTAACACAATTATCTTCTTCGTCATAAATAATATTAAAATCATCACATTCCCAAACATAATGACCTTCGTCATTTACATAATCATAGTGTCTAGTAAAACTTTGATTTTCAACACCTTCATTAATAACATTTTCATTAAACTTATAAACCATAATATAAATTATATAAATTCCTTTCTAAAAAAAATAAGTTATATAACATATATACTGTACTCTATATATAATACAGTATATATAGAAAATGTATATATTATATACAGTAAAAATGTACATACATAAAATATACATAATACGCACGTTATAAAGTGTACATAATATATACAATACGCAGTATATATAGTGTTTATACACGTTACATAATATATATACTATTATTATGTAGTTTACTTTTATTATTATATACTTTATATATTATATTATTTTATATTTTATGTTTATTATATTTTTACTTATTACTGTAAGTACTTTATAAGGATTTTATTACACTGATTACTATTTTATTAGACTTTTATTAGACTTTTATGCGAATTTTAGGCGAAATTATTAGACTTTTTATAAGTATATACTTATAAATATGTATAAATATTATTATAAATGTAAAATTTCTGTTAAATCAATAAAATTTTAAAAAGTTAATTAAATTTCTTAATATTACTACTTACAAATTCTACTGAAAATTTAGTTTTTAGCTACCTATTATATTTTGATTTTGCATTAGTTTTTCTAAGCTTTTCTTTTATTAATTGTTCTCCTTTATATACTGTAGTTATTACTGTTCTTCTTAGTCCTATTTTAAAATATTCTTCGTTTAATTCTATTCCTATTGCATTTCTTCCTAATTTATTTGCTACAGTTGAAGTTGTAAAAGAACCTGCAAATGGGTCAAGAACTATATCTCCTACATTTGATGAGGCTTTTATTATTCTTTCTAATAATGCTTCTGGTTTTTGTGTTGGATGATTTTCATACTCATTCATTTTAAATCTAACTCTATTAAAATTCCATACATTGCCTGGGACTTTTTCTGTATTATAAGGCTGTGGAGGATTTTTTCTATAATCTATTAATTTACGTTTTGCACCTGTTTTTGCTTCTACTAATATATCATTAGTATTAAATATATATTTAGATTTAGCTGATTTATTTATCATTAATATAGGTTCATACAGCGAACCATATATTTTCTTTGATTGCACTCCTGAGCTATCATATGTCCATACAATTCTACATAATACATTATAATATTTGGAACAGTAAGTATCAAGATATGGCATATGCTGTGTAGCTGTCATAAGATACATAGTTCCATCATCTTTTAGTATACGCATACATTCATTAATCCATTGTTTACACCATTCAATATAAGATTCTAAGGTGTTCCACTTATCTTTATTATTTCCGAAATCTTTTCCTATATTATAAGGAGCATCTGCAAATATAAGATTAATAGATTTATCTTTTATTTGTTTCATAATCTCTAATGAATCACCTAATATAGCCATTGAATGTGCATTATGTAGTTCATCAAAATTATTGTTAATAAATAAATTTTCAAAGTTACATTGAACATTATTTTCATTTATAATTTCCATATAATCACCATTATGCATTATAGCTATTCCTATATATCTTCTAGTTTTTCAAGTAGTAATTTATATTTACTTATTTACTACGAATTAATATACGACAATAGCAACTTACTAACTTACCTTTAACATTATTTGCTGTATAATATACTTTATTTGTATCTTCTACTAATAAGCAAGCTCTTGTATTTACCTTACTTCCATTTTCAATAGTTCCATCTATATTATGTTGAATAGCATTAGTATATCTTTTAATTGGATAAGCTTCTTTACTGAAATCATATCCACCATCAGTTACACCTAGTATTTCAAATTGATTAGGATTGTACTTATCAAGAAAAGTAATAGGGACTCCCATAATGCCTTTATAATCATATGGAATACTAGATACTTTACTTACTTCTATAGCATTATAATTATCATATGTAGGGTATTCTTTTTCATTATATTGTTTTGTTAGTGTTATATATTCTGTATGTTTATTAACATTAAGATTAGTAAACCAACCTATATTTCCAAAAGATTTAATAATATTATCTGTCTGTATAAATTTATTTACATTATTATAACCAAGCCATACTTTATTATCTTTTAATAAATGGAAAAAGTCTTTATATGTAATTGCATTTTTACTTGCTATTATTAGTAATTTTTTATTATACTTTTGAAGTATATTTATATATTCACGAAAAAGAGAAAACGGAGGATTTGTTATGATTATGTCAGATTGTTGTAAAAGAGTTATGCATTCCTCTGAACGAAAATCTCCATTGCTTTTAAGTGTTGTTATACTATTTCCTTGTAAACTAAATAATTCGTTCATATCAATACATTCATTATTTGTTACATTATCACTTACATTAGTAATAATTGCTTTATAAGCGTTGTCATTGATGGTATAAGAAGTGTTATTATTTTTAATAGTAAATAATCTTCCTGATTTAAGCTGTGCATTTTCGTAATAACAAGTTGCAATTAATTTCTTTATTTTCAATGTATTAAAATTCAAAATAAAGTATTTAACAAAATTACTTTTAAAAGGGTTATCACAATTACAATAAATAATTTTATCTTTTAACTGTGAACTATAGTTACATAACTCTTTTTCTATATCTTCATATAATGTATAAAATTCATCTTGTTTATTACGTTTTGCATTATGTAAATTATAATTACTCATTTTAATATCCTTTCATGTATGATAATTATAAATTTACTGAGCTTACATATGATATATAAGCTCAGTAATGCTATTTAATTAATCTATATATTCTATTGTTTGTACAAGTGTTTTTGGTCCATTATAACCTTTTGCATAAGAAACTTTTTGATATTCTTTCTTTTCATAAACTAATCTATTCTTTTCATCATACTGTTTATCCTCTACAAATCTAAGTTTATAAGTATCTTCTTCTTTGCAATAAATATAATGTTCTGTATGTATTCTATTTCCTTTATCATCATAATTATAAATTTGTTTAGTATTTGGAACATTAGAATATTCTATACTAGTATTATCTAATACAGTAGAAATAGTTACTGAACGTATCTCTTCTACTAGCTCATTATCCTTATATGTTCTTTGTATAAATGTAATTTCAGGCTTAAAATCTCTTGAAGTAGTTGAAAATGTATCTACTAGGTATTCAGTATAATTTCCTGCTGTAATTATATCTGTTGATTTAGTAGTAACATTTATAAATTCCATAAAGCCTTTTTCATTTATATCTCTTGATTTTATATTATTATATTTATCATATACTGTTTTAGTTGTTCTTTTTAGTGCATCAGATGAATTATATTCATTAATTACTTCTAATGTATCTTCACCCTGTTTAAATTTAGAAACTATTTTCTTACTTAAACGCTTTTTAGAACTATCCCAATTACATATTTCTGTCTTATCTATATGCTGTGTAATTTTGTTAATATACATAGTATACCTTAAACAAGACTTATCTGGACGAGTCATTTCATTTACAATCACATCATAAGTATCCCTAATATTTACATCTAAGCATATAGGGTTTATTTTAACTCTTTCATAAGTAAATATTTCTGTGTTGATAAGTTCATTATTATTATATTCATTGTGTGTTATTGTCATTACTTGATTACCAAACTCATTCTGACTTATCTCACTAACATCTTCCTTTTTAGATATAGTTCCATCAGACCAAGTTTTTTCAGTTATTACTCTTTTTACTTTTGAATTTTCGTCTTTGTACATCATCATTTTTGTACCTCTTTCTATATTATCATTTTCATACTCTATTTCCTCTTTACTTATAGAGTATTTATATATAAATAGTTCTGTTTTAGAACTTATTTATCTTTATTTATATATTCAGCTATAATATTTATAAATACTATATCATTTAAAAGTTTATTCTTTTATGTTTAAAATTTCAAAGATACCCATATCATGTAGTTTTCCATCTGATAGTAATCCTAATTGATGTAAAGTTCCTACTTGTTTTCCTCCAAATCTCTTAACTAACTTTTCATAACCATTAAATGCTGGATTATCTATATATGCCCAAAATTCTATTCTATTTATTTTTACAACATTTAATAAATAAATAAGGTGTTTAATAACGTCTTTTATAAATGTAACATTATTATCTATAAAAGAAATGAGTCCAATCCTGTCTATACTTTTTGTTGTCCAATTAATATGATATGTAAAATAGCCTGTTACTTCTGCTTTATCATTAACACAAACAAAATCATGTCTTTCTAAATTATTATCACCAATTTGAATTTCTCTACAGCCTACTTCATTATAATACATATATTTAGGTTTATACCATGTTTTTATATATTCTTCATTTAATTTTTGCTTATACAATTGAGCTGCTTTTAACATTTAATCTCCTCCACAAATTTATTTATATCTAAGTAACATATTCATATAATGTAAAAAGTATATAACTATATTAAAATTACATATAAATATGTGTAGCTTTGTAGCAATTCATGTACCAGATTATTCAGGTAATCAGACAGATTGCCACATGGCAAGCTATAATCTCCCTTGCGGCGAACGATTCTCCAATCAGAAAATGCTCTTACTACTTTTTCAAAATCATTTCTTTTCATAGTTTAATTACCTCCACTTTCTTTCTTATAGATAACTGTTTATTACACTTTATTATTATAATTATAGTATATATTAAACTTATTACAACATAATTATTTATTTGTAAATTTATTATTAATTATACAGAAACGGACATAAAAAAAATAGGAACAATTATAATATTGTTCCTATTTAGGGTTATTATATAAAGTTGACTTAATTAATATAAGCTTTAGAATTCTTAATCTTCATACTCTTCTTCATCTTCTCCAAAATTAGGAAATTCCTCGGCAAGGTCATTCAGATAACTATTTAGTTCACTAAAGAAGTGTTCTTCCCATTCTTGATAATTCTCACTGGATAGGTTAGTAATGGTAAATCCATCTTGAGCCCATCTAGACACTTCACCACCATAATATGTTGTTAAATCTTCCAACCAATACTCGAAGTCTTCCCAAGTTATACAATCATTTTCTATATAACTTTCAAGGTCACCTGATGTGTCTATGTCGTATTCGTTTTGCATATCTAATTCAACCAGTTCTCTATAAGTATTACTATGAGTATAGTATCTGGAATCTACAGGACTAGTTCCAAATAAATTCTTATTACTAAAAATAAATTCTATAACATTCTCTGCTATTTTATCTATTGTCTTGTTGTAATAGGAACCTTCGTAACCATCATCTGCTGTATTCATAAGTGATGCATATATGTCATCTGTAGTGTTATCCATTAGGTATGATGCAGAAGGACCAGCAGTTTCTAAGCCATATCCTTTATAAAAATAATCACCATCATTATAATATCTATACATAATACGGTTTATGGCTCTAATACACTCACCTGCTTCTGTATCACACTTACCACTGCTAAGAACAAGTATATCATACAGAACAGATAATTTATCATCTAAAGTATTCTTATTATCAACAGATTCTTTACAATAACTATACAACTTTTCCACTTTATCCATATCAATAGTAATTTCAGGTTCAGTTTCTACAACAGGTTCTTCAGGTTCTTCTTTTTTAGTATTAGTAAGCTTATCACTAACACTTTTAGCATCTTCCATTCCTAGTGTAGAAGCATTGTTAATTAGCTGCATGACATAATCTTTAGGAAGTTTAAGTCCATTAATTTCTACAAAATCATCGTTTGATTCTTTAAGTGTAAGTTTATTCTTAATTATAATAATCTAAATTCTTTCTTTACATATATAATATAAAATAAAATTATTTATTCTGTTATATTTGATATTTTTATAACAATATCAATATCATCATAATCATAATACTGTATTAGTTTAACATTTATTGTACCTGTATTAGTATCTAAGTATTCATTTACATGAGGATTAGGATAATCACTTTCAACTGAATTAAAGTCATTAGATTTGATAACTTTATTTAGCACAGAATAAGAGGAGCTATCTAAAACTTCGTTATCAAAATGTATAACATACATATTATCTTTTTCAGTTATTTTAGTAGCACCATAATTTTTCAATTTCTTAAATAAGTTATTAGTAATTTGTCCTAAATTATCTATTATATTTAATATCATAATATATAATAGTCCTTTCCTTGAACATATAATTTATATCAGTGATTAATTGTGTACCATTCTAGGTTCTATACCAGAATTATAATTATCAAGATTTTCTAAAGCAGTTAGAATTAAATTTTCTGTATACTCAAAACTATATTCAAAATCGTCTACATAACTACAGTCTACCTTATCTATCACATTACCATTTTTAATAAATTTAATTACTCCGTTTTCTATCCTTGCCCAAACGTACTCAGCATCATCGTAATGGACAACTTTAGATATTTGTGCTTCATAGTCTTTAATTACACTACTGTCACAAACAACTTCCTGAACTTCTGTATCATAAACAGCATATTCATGACCACCATATCTAACACAATAATAATTATCGTACGCAGGACTTTCACTTATTTTAGGACCATAAGTTATTTCATAATGACCAGAATGATATTGATTATTCTCTTTAATTCTTAATTTCATACTAAGTAAATTCTTCCTTTCCGAATTAAATTAATTTATTATATATAATATTAGTAGTACTCTCAATATATTATTAGTAGTACTTTTTTGACTAATACTTATATTTAGCTTAGTTTCAATTAAATTTAGTATTAGTATTAACAAGTATAAGAAGGAATAACTCACCTTCATCACATTTATACAGTTAAAGAATTGAACTGTTCACATAATTGCAGTAATTATTGAATTTTATCCAATAACCTTTACTAGACCAAAAAATAGAGCCGTCGTTATTATAGGAAATGGAAGAAATACCTCTTTTCTTAAAAAAGACCTCCATATAAGAATAAAATTCTTCAGTTAAGTGTAAAATATAGCTATTTATATATTTCATATTTGTAGGAACGATTGTTATGCTTGGATTACAGTCACCTTCAGGTAAAGGTACAAATGCTAGTTTAAAAGAGCAGTCTTGTTCCAACAATATATGGTTAAATTCTTCTATAAGTTCAGGAGTAAATCTTTCCTTAGTTGTCATAACAAATCAAATCCTTTCTTATCTAGTCAAAGTCAAATAAATTAACTTATTTTGTTTCGTTTAAACTATCTATACCGTTTAAATAGCATATGATATTCATTCCACAATTTCTTCATTGTGGAAACATCATCTTCCTCAAAGGTGGTTATTAGTACTTTTAAATCATCCTCGAACTTGTTGATGTTACATGACTTATTATTGTAGTAATAGTCATCCTTTATGTTCTGTAACTTACAAATAAGTGTATCAATGTCATCTCGGAGATAAAATTTAATTCCATTTACTGCTGTATACATAGAAACAACTCCTTATTATATATGGGTAACTTGTTTTTTTTATTGTAATTAGTATAAACGATACATATTATAATAACTTTATATAGTTGTAAATAGATTATTAATTCTTAACTACTCTTGTAAGTTCTACCTTACAATCTACTACTGTAATTGTAAAAGGTGTACCTCCTTTATATTTGAATATAGATATACCCATTTCACGAGCTTTGTCATTATCTTCTTTAGTATACCTTGTTCCAGTCTGTACTACAGCACCTTTATGCAGATACAGAAGCTGATTACGGTATAATTCATCATAAGCTTCTGATTCTGAATTAGCAGGAATTTCGCATCTACCCTGCTTTGTTTCTTCAGAATTGTCGAAGCTATCATGTAATGTGTATTCAAAAGCAAAAGTATAACTGTATTTGTAAAGAGGAATACCTAATTCACGATATACAATTTCTTTCGCCTCAAGTTCTGTAATGTTCTGTAACTGCATACGAAAATTAACTCTTTCATCCCTTGAAAGCAGTTCATACCTATTATACAGTTCAACTTCAAAAGGAAATTCGTAATCTACGACTTTACCTTCTTCAAAAAGTATATTAACTTCTTCGTCTCCACAGGTGAAAAATGTTCCATCTGAACAAATGAACCAGTTTGTTTTACCGTTACAGTTAGCTACATCATCAACCGTAGCAAACATCTCAAACATTTCACTAGGGCAATCAATCTCACCCAAATAACGATATAACAAGTTGTTATCTCTATTTGCTATGTTTTCTCTAGCTACCTTCTCCATATGGGAGAACACATTATTCCAGTCTGTGTTATTGAGTTCTGAAAGATTTTCAAGTATGTTCATAAGACTTAACCTCCACAGTTCATTACATCTGTTTCTTAACTTTAATATAAGTATATACTATAAATATTAATATTACTTACTCCAAAATGTAAACTATTTATTAAAAATAAAAGCACACCCAAATTAATAGATGTGCTTTAAATATATTATAATGTAATTAAATTAATACAGATTAATAGTCTTCTTCCTCTTCGTCTAATCCATAATTAGGATATTCAGATTCAAGGTCTTCTAAATAACTTTCTAGTTCTTTATCATACATTTCTTCCCACTGTTCAACTTGTTCACCGCTAAGATTTTGTATAATAAAAGAACCATATGCATCATAAACCTCTCCACCATAATATGAACATAAATCATCTAAGAAACTTTTTACATCAGAATAGGAAATACAACCATTCTCTACATATGATTCAACATCACCTAAGTATATTTCAAATTCATGGTTTTTATCATTTTCTATAATATCATATAATGTGCTACTTGTATAATTTCTAGAGTTCTCTGGAATTTGAGTAAACATATATCTATCATCATATATATCTTCTAAAATACAAGTAGCTACTTCTTCTAATTCCTTTGTGTATTCAGAATCAGTCACTTCTCCCCGTGCTAATCCATGCATTAAATTATCAAATATTTCGTTTATTTCAAAATTATCTAGTGTATCTATTATATATGCTACAGATGGAGCACAAGTTTCAAGACCATATCCTGTATAAAATCTGTCACCATCATTATAATCTCTATAAAGTATTCTTTGAATAGCTCTTATAAGTTCACCTGCTACAGTATTAGCTTTACCACTAGCTGGAACAAGTAAATCATCCAATTTATTTAACTTAGACTGTAATTTTAAACTATTATCATTGAAGACATTTACAAAGCTATTATACAGTTCTGTACCTTTCTGTATTAAATCTTTCCTTTCTTTTTCTGCTTGGCGTTCAGCCTCAGCTTTCCTTTCTTCCTCTTTCCTTTCCTCCTCAGCTTTTCTTTCTTCTTCTGCTTTCTTTCTGTTAGCAATAACAGTTTCAGGAGAGTCAAGTCCAAAATCCTTAGCTTTACTTAAAACATTAAGAACATAATCTTTTGGAAGTTTCATTCCATTAATTTCAATGAAATCTCCCTCATCTTCTATAAGTCTAGTATTTCTTATTACCATAATATATAATCTCCTTTATAATATAAAAGTTAAAATTTAAATTATAATATTAGTAGTATGTTTAATATTACTTGTGTTACTTTATAACTTATAAAAAATACATATTTTAAATATTATTGGTATTTTCTGTATCAACTAAAAATTTCTTATTATCTGAAAGCGAATAATGTTCTGCTCCTGAATAAAGTATTTTTCTGTATATAGCTAACTCTTCATCTGTCATATTTCTTTGTTCTCCTACAATGTTTGTAAGTATATCAATATAAGCTATCGACTTAGAATTTTCTTTTTCCATATCATTTCCTCTTATTATGTTTCAATTCTTATATTTGCTTTTTCATTTTGTCTATATCTTGTTTCAATATCCTCACATTCTGTTTCATTAACATTATTTCTATGTATTGTTTCATAGCTTCTTTTCTATCTTCCCTACAAGGTTTATACCCATATTCGTTTTCCCAAATACGAGGATCAATATTAGGCTCACAAGAGATTCCATGCATCATCTTATAAACATCTTCTTTAATGTCCATTGTACACAATTTCCCTTTATAAATATCTATTTTTCATCTTTCTTATAAAGTTATTCTGAATATATTTCTTGTTAGGGATAGTTTTTGTTATTGGATTAATGCTTCCCCAATTATTCCTAAATTTAAGGTCGATTTTACGCTTTTCCTTTTTACTTAATTTTTCGTAAGGAATATATTTATTCATTTGTATCACCAACCTTTTCCATAAACATTATCGTATTTCTTTTATTGCATTTACGGCAAGTTCGTCACAACGTTCATTATATTCATTACCATTATGACCTTTAACCCATACAAATTTAACGTTATGAACCTCAAGTAATGTTAAAAGTTCTTTCCATAAGTCTGTATTAAGTGCGGGCTTTCTATCTGATTTAATCCAATTATTAGCTTTCCATTTATAAACCCAATCTTTAGTTATAGAATCTATAACATATTTGCTATCGCTATATAGAGTAACATTGCAAGGTCTTTTAAGTGCTTTTAGAGCTTCTATAACTGCTGTTAATTCCATTCGATTATTAGTAGTTTCCTTGTCATTTCCATATAATTCTTTCTTATGTTGTTCATATAAAAGAACAGAAGCCCAACCACCAACACCTGGATTACCCGAACAAGCACCATCTGTATAAATTTCTACATTCGGAATATTCATAATTCATTCTTCTCCTTTAGGATTTTGCAATATCAGCTCTTATTAACTTCTTAATATATCCAGCCATAGAATCTACGGAACTTAGCTTATCAAGTATATCCATATCACTTTTATAGTTAAGTCTAATAGGTACTACCTTAGTATTTTTCTTATTATATCTATTTACTGTTTTTGAAATAGATGTTGATATGTTATTAGTATTATTCATCACATTTATACACCTTTCATATTTATTTAGTTGATAAATATTATATTCATAATTAGTTATAAGTCTGACAATTTCATTGCCAAATTCTTTAATGAAATCTAATTCTGTTTATTCATTAAGTTTAGTTTCTTTAAAAACTGCTAAGAAAGTTTCTTGTATAATTAGTAATTTAACTTACATTTTTATTATTATTTTCTACTTATTATCTTTATTAAAATTAATAATATCTTAAATAAAGTATAGTATCACATAAAGCATCTGACATTTCAGGTGTAAAATTAACAGGTTTATCAATGCCATTGTGCCATTTACAACACGCTGTAAAACTACCATCTGAATAAACATATATATCTATATGTCCATGATAGTTTGTTGGTTCATCCTTATCTGACATTATATGAATAAATGTAGTACTGTGTTTAATTACATAATCTACATAAGGAAAACCAGCTTCATTCCATTCTTCTTTTACTTGATTAATCATAAAATACATACCCTTTCTTTATATTGCTTTAATAAAAATGTGACTTATTTACATTTACATTTACATTTGGAGGTAGCTGTACATAAAAATCTGTATATTCATCACTATAATTACTTAGATGTTCAATATCAAAATTGATATATTCTTTATAAGTTATGGGTCTTACAAAATTTTTACCAAATGCATGAATAAAATCTTTTACATAACAAAAGTTAAGATAAATAAAATTTTGTACAGTATGAAAGTTAAAATCGTCATCTTTATAATCCTGTATAAGTTCATAAAAAGATGTAGCTGAATCTACATAATCCTTCTGCTCTAAAACAGTTTGTTTCAGTTGCATTGCTTCCTTATAGAATAAATCGAATCTACCTGCATATATTCCTGACTTGTAAAATTCTACATTTTTAAGCACTAGCCAAAAAGCTTCCTCCGTTGTTAAAATATTAATTTTTATCATAATTACTCTCTTTATCCTAATGTTTCAAGTTGTTCGTAATCAGGCATAACAGTTGTATTAATTTCATAACCATCATTCAATATATTCCATGCAAATACGCAGGCTTCATAATTAGTAAAGCGATTATCTTTTTTATTAGGCTGATTAAGAAAGTGTATAAGGGACTTTTTCAACTCTTTAGTGAGAACATTTTTGTGTCTGCTGTGAGAGAAATAATCTGCTTTATCCAGTTTAACACAACAACTAAAAGTTCCTGTTTTTTCCTTAATATGAAGATGTGAGACAGTTTTTTCATTGCCATATACATATATAAAATAATTTCCAGCCTGTCCTACTTTATTAGATATAGAACCTATTTTAGCCATTTCTGTAAGCATTTTAGATTCATTAATATTAAGTTTCATTTAAAATCTCTCCTTTATATGTTTAAAACTGTGTATATTTTCTTTATATTTTTAGTATACACTAAAAATATTATTATTTTATATTGTAAATGTAAACATATTTTTAATTGTAATATAAAAATATAAGCTCTGAAAAATTCAGAACTTATAAATTAATTATTTAAAAACTATGCTATCATATATTTCTGTATAATTTTTATAAACAGTTTTAAACACCCTTATATCTTTTAAGAAAATTAATAGCATTATGTAGAAGTCTAATAGTATTTTTATTGTTCAATAGTTGTCACTTTAACCCATTATTTATTTTAGGATATTGCGACAATATATTATTAGTTATTACAGCTTTAATTTCCTCTTGTGTTTAAAACAGTATTCATTCTGCTCTCTGAACCACTTACAAGTGGAAGATGATTTAGAACTGTTTTAACAATAAACTACTTTTCTTCTTGTGTTCTTACAAAAGGTTCTACTTCAACATATCCTCTTATCTTTGTCCAACAACTCATATTCATTCTCCTTCATAAATATATTTCTGCAATATCTTCTTAGATTTTTCACAAGTAGGTTTTAGCTTAAAGAATTTACTATGCGAACCATAATCTATCATAAGTTCTGTATTTTCTGTAATCCAAAAACGCATACAAGGGGCTACATTAGGTAAATTATTTACTTTTATATAATTATTTACAGCTAACATACATTCAGGAACTGTACTATAATTATTTATAAATTGTTTACTTCTACCTTTACCTGAATTATTTATAAAATACAACTTTATCATATGTTAAATTATTCCTTTCGTTTTTAGTAAATTAATTATTTTTATTAGGAAATGTATCTAAACTTATAATTTCCAAATCAGAAATAGTTGTTGTTTTTACTTTATGTAGAAATTCCTCTTTTGTAACAGGCTGTATGTTTAACTCGTTATTATAAGATTTCATAATTGTAAGTTCAGTTTGTATTTAGTTTGACATAAATGGTTTATAATTGTTTTTATAGTCATTAAAATATAAAAACTATAAATAACTATATAAAGACATTCTACAATTTCCACAGCTTGTTCAAGAGTCATATTCTCTATATCTTTCTTGGTTGCCCAAACTCTCCACCAATCAGGATGATGAATATTATTCTTACTACTCTTATCTTCTTCATAATATTTAAGTACTTTTTCATAATATAAATTATCCCAATAATTTGTTTCGGTTTTCATTAATTTGTATATCTCCTTAATGTGTATGCTATTTTTTATATTGATATTTTATCCATGGGTCGTCTAAAAGAACCGATGATTCATCTAGTTCAAATCCTATATATTTAGCGACTTTTATAGAGCTAATATTCTCTTTCCTAGTCCACCAAACAATCTGGTCAAATTCATTATAATGTTTGTCTAACCATTTTTTACCTTGTTTGGCAACAGCTTTAGCATAACCTTTATTTCTATAATTATTACCTGAACGAGTTCCTATTGTGACAGCCACGCCCGTAGAATCTCCAACTATATCAAAAAAAAAATGAAACTGGAACGTTGTCTACTTTTTTAATAAATCTCTTAATTATTTGTTGACCTTTCTCAACAGTCTGATATTTCTTTCCATGAAGACCTAGTAGTTTTTTATCTTTATTACTCATAGTACTAACAATATCATTTACATCATTCATAGTTTTAAGGTAGACAACATCTTTATAATTACTCTTGTCAATTATTTTCATTTTTATTATCCTGTCTTTTGTTTATTGCCTGAATATAATTTTTTTAGTTCTTCATACGCTGTTTCAATATTATCATTATTAGCAATTACATAATCCACTACAAGATTACAGTTTTCAAATTCAATTTCATCTTGTTTAATACGCTCCATTGCACGATTTGTTGCCACGAGGCTATTTTGGTACATTTTAAAATAGCGGTTAAACAAGCGGTCATGTTGATTAATATATGAACAATCTATAAAGGTAATAGAATAGATATTTCTATTACCTTTATACTTCTCTTTCAGTTCTCTAAGACCTGTGGACTCAACAACATACAAGTAATAAGATTCGTCATTAATTTGGCTTGTCATTACTTTTCTGTGTCTTCTGTTATCAATTCTGAAAGCGGTAATGTTTTAATCCAATCACAAAATTCTCTCCACTCGTCAAGCTTATGGTTTTTACAGGACTTATAAATATTTGTCAGTACCTCGTAATTTAGCATAACAGTACAACGCTGATTGTAAGAACTCGGCATGAGCTGTATCATTTGCCACCAAAGGTCTTTTTCGCTCGGACATCCTTTGATGTCAAAATCATCTGGATTATAGTTAATATATAATTTTCTATAATCATTTAATGCTTTTATTATTTCTTCTAAAATCTTGCGTGTTCTGATGTCAAGATGTTCATATGAAAAATCCTCCAGTGTAAACTCTTTTTCAGTAATCTTGTGCATGGTACTGCAAGAGTTTGCAACAGTACCAACCTTGTATGTATCAAATTCCTTCCACCAGTATAGCGGAGCAGTGATGTCCAAATATACTGTAATCATACGCATGAACTTGCGGTGGTCTGTACCACATTTAGCAAGCCTTTTCATTAGAATAAAGTCATCATACCCAATACCATATTTTTCTCTTAAATATTTATCAATGGCATCTATTATAATAGTATCATCACTCTTCTCCCATGAATTCATAGGATTACGCATACCCCTAATGGATGCCTCCCAGCCCATTACTTCAACATTTTCAATTTTAATCATTGTATTTTCCTCCACTTTATAATAAATTTTTTCTGTGTTCTTTTCTTGTTATATCAGCACAATTATCTCATTTTTCTAGGTCAAGTGCAAATATCCTTTATATATATTATACAAATAAAGTATCTATATTATTATCTGTAATATTTCTTTCTCTTATCTGTTTTAGAATCTTAAACTGATAATATATGATGTTTATTTCTTCTGCATTATATTCATTATGTCCAATATGAGTTTTAACTGTAACAATACGGTTATTAAAGTTATCTACAGAAGTATAGTATATTACAGTCTTATTGATTTTTAAAACTGTATTCTTTATACAATGTGCATCTTTATTAATGTTCAACTCAGTATATCTAGCTTTAAGGTCAACGAAATGTTGAAGAACTCTTTTTAGTTGTAGAATTGTTACATCTGACTGTTCATCAGATGTAAAACATAAATTTTCAAAAATATTGGGTTTCATATATGTTACTGAAATTTTCATTTAAGATACTCCTTTAACTTTATTACATAAGTTAATCTAAATTCTTATAAACTTCTCTTTTGAATTTATCAAAAGGCAATGTAGTTTCTGTATAGCTATTAATATTTTCATATGTTCGCACAGTTACAATTTTATTTTCAAAATCTGTATAGCTGTTCCAAAAAATACATTTATTATCATTAATTTGCAAAGCCATAGACTTATCTTCTTTAAAAAATCTAAAAGTTTTTTGAAAATGCTCTTTAGTAGCAACGGTTACATAATCTTCGGTATACATAGAATCGCCGAAAAAGTCTTTTCTATTATACTTAACTGTAAGTTTCATGCTCTTTAACTCCTTTAACTCTCTTAGTTATATTTCCACCTTTTCTATAATTATAGTATACATTATAAATATTAAATCGGTTTATAAATAAAGTAAATAAATTATTAACGCAAAAAAGTTAATAAATTTAGTAAACAATTACAAATATAAACATTATATATAAAGTAACATATTTACAAATTTAGTAAACAAAGACTATGCTACAAAATTTGTGTTAAACAAATATATGTAATATATTTGTTTACTTTATTATATATTTACTTATTTAATTATATTATAGGGTACAAAAAGTGTATGGGTAGGGGTACAAAAAGTGTACCACCCCATACACATTCTGTACGGGTACAGATTATGTACTAGTGCAAAATATGTATGGGTTATTTACTTTATAGCTCTGTAATTCCAGTTCTCTGCAATATCCTTAATTACATATTCAGGTTCATGATATATGTCATTACCTTTTGCAAATGTATTTGTACAGCCACAACATTCGCATTGAATATAATATTCAAAATTACCTTCATAATCATATACAGGTCTTTTTCTTATATGTACATCATTGCCACAGAAAGGACAAGGCTTTAGCTTTATAGGTTTTCTAGTTGTTATATATTCAAGCATTTCCTTATTCATATTATTCTCTCCTTATTTTATATTGTAACTTCTCCTGAACTAACTACATATTTTAACTGTATATCATTTGCATCAATATTCACATTAGTGTCTTTAAGTAAAGTTTTATTATCTAAAGTATATACTATAAATATTACAAATTATATAGTATTTGTGTAAACATAATATTAATTTTATAAATAAAAAAAATAGCAAGGCATTTTAATTACCTTGCTATTAATTTAAGTAATTTTACATTTGTAACATACTTTAAGTTACAAATGTAATTTTTAGAACTCAGTTACATTCTCATATTCATCTTCATTAAAATTAAATATTTTAGATGTATCTCCATCTACATCGGCACAAACTTCATAAGCATCTCTACAGCCCTCAATACCACTATAATTGCCATTCTTCGCAGCCATGAGTGTCATGTTAAGTTCGTCCCATTCCTTACCATTCTTATCATCAAAAGTAAAAATAGGATAAGCTTTTCCTTCATCGTCTACAAATGCAACAAAATTATAAGCATTTGTTTTTACAAAATATCTTTTAAGTCCTTCATTAATTGTAAGTTTCATTACATAAAATCCTTTCATTATTTATTTTTTTTTATTATACTTAAAGTATATACTATTTATATTATAAAAGCATTATATAGATGTAAACAATATATTAAATTAATCTGCTAAACAAAAACTATTACCACATAAATATAGTTTTTCATTAGTAGCTAATTTCATTATATTTTGTTGTATAGGAGTTCTATGCATCATATATAAATTTGTAAATTTACTTGCATTATTACTATTTACAACAGGAATTAGGTAAGCATTATTTAATTTATCATTAGTTACAGTAAAATTAGATTCTTCTGACATTCCTGTATCGTCTAATATAAAAAAGTTACTCCCTGCATCACCATCGTATTCTTCACCATTATATAAACAAGCTTTATTAGTTGTTTTATCTTTATTTTGTACTTCAGATATATAAAAATTATATTTATGCAAATTATAAGCATCTTCTCTCATAGGCAACACCATAGCTAATCCATTAGCTGTTTTTGCTATAGACATATTTAAGTATTTATTTCGTGTATTATAAGGTAAAGAATATACAGTTTTAAAATTTAAACAATTACTTATAACAGTATGAACTCCATTAAATTTATAACCTGATATGTTCACCATGCTCTGATAACTTATAATTTTAAAATAACATTTATCTGTGAACCAATATGTACCGATTATGTATTCATTTGGGTAATAATTATTATTCAGCTCAACAAAAGAACCATTAGTAATGTCTATATTATTCACAAATATATTATCGAAATTGTGCTCACACATAATCTCATTGCCTGTAATAATTTGTGTAAATAAACTCTTAGCTATGTTTGGTAAAGGATTGTTAGTTATTGATGAAGGGAGATTAACCCAGCCAACGAAAGATTGTTTTGGTATTTTATACTTAGCACTAAAATATCCATAATAGGCATTACAAGTAAGTTCATCTAATGTAGTTTTAAAATCAAAGTTTTTATCCTTTATACTAAATAGATATAAAATAATTGTAATAACATCATCTTCAACTTGTCCTTTTATAATGTAAGAATAGTCAGCTAATTTTATGTTATACCAAGATTCCATTCTGTTTTTAAAATCAGTTACTATATTATAAAATTCATTATGGTCACCAAAATAACTAATTGCATTTTTGTTTAGTTGTAAATGTGTAATATTATATCTATTCCAGTTATAACTATCTGCAACTGTATGTAAAATAGGAATTATATTAGAAGAATTATCTGCATTAATTGCAAATCTATTTAATAAATCAGTGTGTAATATAGCCATTGGTATTCTCCTTTCTAGTCATCTAAAACACACATATTACGAGAACATAAATAATGTGTTTTATCATCTAATTCTATATAGCTTAAAGTACAAGGAGAATATCTCATAAAATAAATATTATTAAAAACATCACCTGTAGCACTATTCACAACTGGTATATAAACAGCTTTTTTGTTATTATTTATATTACTTATAAACGTTTCGGTTGGACCAACAGTGCCATTATTATCAATACAGAAGAAACTATTAGTATATAAATCACCTATAACAATACCTTTTTCAACTGAGCCTTGTACATTAGTATAACTTCCATAATATAAACAAAAGTTATAAATATCATCAATTAATTTGCTTGTAGTACGCCTTGAACTAGTAAATCTAAAACAAGTAGTGGAATTTATTGTTGTTACGCTTATATTAACAACATCATAATAGTTAGTTTGGTTTTCTATCCAATAAATACAGCTATTATTATTAAATATACCTATATTAAACCTAACCGAATTACCATTAACATTAGATGTATATATTTTTAAATATATGTTTTCGTCAAAATAAAAACTTCCTACATAATCACTAGGACAGTCTTGTGAATTGCTGTTTGTTATATTTGTATTACTATGCCAATTAAAAGCATCTTTTAAAGCAGTTAATGCCTTCCCCCAAACAGTCTTTCCTGTGGAGTTATAATTTTGCAGTAAATTATAGTCATTTAAAATTATTTTATTATTAATCGCCATTAATATATAATTCCTCCAAGTAAGTTTAATCTGCTAAACACATAGATTTACCACATAAATATTTATTTCCAGTATCAGCTATTTTCATTTTATTATATTGTACAGGAGAACTAAACATCATATAAATATCTTTAAATATACCACCATTTGTACTATCTGTAGCAGGTGCTAGATATGTTTTTCTCGTATTATCTATATTGGATACAAAAGTAGATTCAGTTGATATACCCATATCCGTTCCTACATAATAAGCTCCTGTATCTTCCATACAAATACAACCTTTAGATAATATTCCATTAGGCAATGTAATTTCACCTATATATAAATTATAATAATGAGGGTCACGTTTTTCATCAGTTCCCGAAGCACCACTCCATACATTAAGAGCTATGCCTTTATCTGTTGTTGCAACAGAATATACAACATTAAACATATCATAAACCCTACCTACACTTCTTTCTCCTACAGGCGTTACTATTGTGCGTGTTATGCAATAGTTATCACTGCTATATACATCAAGTTTTAAATAGCTATTTTTTGTAAAATAATAAATTCCATGTACACTATGTAAATTTCCATCATTAGATAGTTCAACTACCTTTGAACCTGATTCCCATGTATAAGCATTTAATATCTCATTATAAATATGCTTTAAAGTATCGAATTTAACTGTTTTCATGTCATATGTAGTAAGTAGTGTTTTATGCGTTATTGACATATACAAAATATCTCCCTTAATCTTTCAATGCAAGTGCTTTTCCACAGAGGAAAACACCCTGACCGTCAACGTCCATAATGTTATACTGTATAGGTGAATATCTCATAAAGTAAATATCTTTAAACCTATCCCCATTAGTTGTATTAACTATAGGTATTAAAACAGAATTTCTATCTGCATTTATCGTAGATGTTTGAGCAATTTCTTCGGATACACCATCATCTGCACAAATAGTTAATTTACCATTGTCTGCAACATAAACACAACCTTTTGTTAATGTTCCGTCAAGTTTAATAATTTCTCCGACATAAAGGCTATAATGTTTATAATCAACGTATTCACTGGTCGAAGCTGATAATTGGCAAGCAAATCCTTTTGACGTTTTAGTAAATGTCCATGTTATATAAGCATTAGTTACATTTATGCTGAATAAAGATTTCTCACCAAATGTGCCACATACACTTATTTTAAAAGTTGCAAAAGCTCTTCCGATATCTTCCACTTTTAGTTGCAAATAAAATGTATCTGTAATATAGCAACTGTGAGTATATGTGTCATCAGATTTTATGACTTTTACCCAATCATATGAATTATCAAAGTCCGAGAATATTTGAGGATAAATTACATATCCTCCGTTGTTATTGTCCTTTACTTTGCCAATTTTATCAACTATTGCCATTATCCGTTTCCTCAGTGTATTCAGTAGCTACTCCTACAATAGGTGTTACTATACTTCCATAAGAAAAGCAGTAACTTGTGCCTACTGGAACTGTAGCTTTGCCTGCTAATGCATCTATTTGTGCTTGTAAATTAGATATATCTTCACTATAATCTTTAGTATATAGTTTATTATCTTCTCCAATTTTAACTTCTAATGTATCAGTAATGGCTTTATTAGAAGCTTTAATGCCACCTACTCTAGTATCAGTAGCAACAGTTGGTATTACTTCATATATATCACCATTATCTTGCATAACACCATTTGTATAATTAGCCATAGCATATCTCCTCAATAAAATTTGAATTATATACTATTAGTAGTTGTTTATTAGTTTTAATTGTAAATATTTTAAGCAAAAAAAATAACTAGCATAAAAGCTAGTTATTATTTTGATTTTGTATTAAATTATATAAAACTATTAAATAAATATTAATAATTATAACTGTTTGTATAAATTGTATTTGATTATAAATAAAATTTGTTATATTTGTATATTGACTTTAAAACTATTTTATAGTATACTAATGATAGTAAAAAATTAAATAGTTTAAAGGAGTTTATTTATGAAATCTAAGGAAGTTCTTAAAATACTAGGAGTTACTAGAACTACTTTAACTAAGTATGTTAAAGAAGGAACTATTAAAGTAACTAAAATGAAAAATGGATATTATAACTATGATGACGATTCTGTTTATGCTTTTATTGGACTTAAAAAGAAAAAGCATGATAGTAAAATAATTTCCTATGCTAGAGTTTCTACTCAAAACCAAAAGGAACAGCTTAAAGCCCAATCTAATAGGATTTATGAATCTTGTATTAGTAAAGGAATTGTACTTGATGAACAAATAGAAGATATTAAATCGGGAATGTCATTCGATAGAAAAGGTTTTGATAAACTTTGTCAAGAAGTTATTCGTGGCAATGTAGAAATGATAGTTATTGAAAATAAAGATAGACTTATGTGTTTTGGATATGAAATGTTTGAGAAGTTCTTTAGATACTTTGGCACTAAGATACTTGTGTTAAATGATGAAATATCTAATAAAAGTTATGAGCAAGAACTTACAGATGATTTAATATCTATTATAAATTATTTCTCTATGAAATCTTATTCGCATAGAAGAAAACTTAATAAACTAAGGAAAGAGCTAGAAGTTGAAAAGAAAGAACATTTATAAGAATATAATAACTTGGAAAATTAAATATTCTTGTAGTGATGAAGATTTATCTATTATACTAGATTACATTAAAGCTTATAATCCTGTTTTAAGATATACATATAATAGGTATGTAGAAAATTCTAAAATAGATACTAAAGAACTTTACGAACTACAAAAGACTATTAATAAATCTGGTTTAATTAAATCTTATTTAATGAACTGTTGTATTTATGATTCTAAGTCTCTTTATGGCGAAAATGGGGATAAAGTTATATTTGGTGGCAGAGCTAACTTTATTAATAGATGTCAACATAAAATAGATAAAGAAACTTTTCAATTTAATAGATTAGTTCCTCTTTATTGTGTTGGAGAATCAAGCAAATATGGCAATAGATTTTTCACCATTGTAGATAAAAATACTATTATGTTTAAGCCTTCAAGTAAGACACATATTAATCTAACTTTAAGTGGCTTAGGTAGAAAGAGAACTAAAGATATAGAACAGCTTATTAAACTTCAAAATTCTAAAGCTATTCCTATTACTTATAAACTCTCTACTGAATATATTTATGTATCTTTTGATTATAGTAAGATTAAAGAATATAAATATACTACTATATCTAATAGAGTTATGGGCATTGACCTTAATCCTAATTATTTAGGCTGGGTAGTTATTGATTGGCTAGGCGAAAATAAATATAATATTATTAAAGCAGGCTCTTTTAGCTTAAAGCCTTTAAATGACTATCAAAAGAAATGTCATAAAAGTAGTGATGATAAAGTTACTACATATATAAATAATAAGAGAAAGCACGAAATATGTGAAATATCTAAACAATTATTTACTATATGCAAGCATTTTAAATGTGAAACTTTTTCTATTGAAGATTTAGATATGCTTACTGCAACAAAAGATAAAAAGACTAGAAGTTATAGAAGACTAGTTAATAATCAATGGTGTAGAAAGCTATTCTTTAATCAAATTAAAAAGCATATTAATGCCTCTTCTACTCTTTTTCTCCCTATAAAGCCTAACTATTCAAGTTTTGTCGGTAATTTATTATACAGAAATACTAGATTGCCTGATGAATGTTTAGCTAGTATAGAAATTAGTAGACGTGGATTTGAATTTGCAAATCAATATATTTATAAAAGACAATCTCAAAAGAAGAATATAATTTTCCCTTCTTTAGAGTTAGAAGATAATAAACATCAATTAGCCTTATCGTTGGAAGAATTGGACGTTGGTGTTTCTAACTTTGAGGATAATTGGGCAAAGTTATTTTCAGAGATTAAAAAATCGAAAGTGAAATATCGGTTTTCTTTAGAAGATGCTGTTAAATACTATTCTTCTACTCTTTTTAGTAAAAACTATAAAAATAGATATATAATTTTAAATGTCTTTATATAGTTATTTATAGTTTTTATATTTTAAATTCCCATATTTTAATTATGTTATCTTTTCTTAACTCCCAAAAGGTAGCTTGTATATGCTCAGATTCAGATATATCAAAAACTCTTAGCCAAGAACTATGTTTAAACAATTCCTTATCCTTTTTAGAAATTGTGTTATTATAATACCATTCTAATTCTTCGTCCGAAATACAAAAAGGCAAATTATTTAAAGCACTTACTGTCCATTTTACTTCATCTGACAATACAACCTTATTATCTTCTATTTCACATTCTATAAGTATCATAGGTTCTGTATAGTCTTTAAATTCAGTCCATCTTAAATCAGGTCTTGACTTCTTTCCTCTTAATTTATACCAAGCCCAAACAGGATATTTTGTATTTGCATTACTAGGCTTACCAATTTTATAGTTCATATAGTCTGCAAGCCAATTATAAGCATTTTCAAAATTTTTATCTTCTGTATCATTAATTAACATATTACATTTATCTGTATCACAAGTATAAATACCATTTTTAATTATGGTATCTTTATATACAGTTTTACTCATAGTTGTCCAAAGTCTCATATATTATGTTTACCTCTATATATTATATAAAAAAATAATTATAATGTAATGCTATTAAATAAAAAAAAATAATGGTATTCTAAATAAATTATTAAAACTAAAATAAAAATAGAACAAACAATTAATTGTTTGTTCTATTTTATTGCATATTTTAACTAAAGTAATAAACTTAGTCTATTACATAAATATGCCTGTATGGATAATATACTATATGTTCATATCCATAATTATCTGTATAAGTATTGTGTTCTGATAACTGCTTTATAAGTTCATCATAACCTTCTGATTTAGATATAGTTTTACTTATCTCCCTAACAAAGTCCTCGTCATTTTTATTAACATAAATTGTATTATTGAAATTGTGTAATGGAAAAGTTCTAGCTTCCTCATTAAGCCAATAATTAAAACTCATATCATCAAAATCGGGTTCTTCCATATATTCTTTAAGAAATTCAATATACTCTTGTTTAAGTTGTTTTGAAGTACATATCTTCATATCATAAAAATAATAAAAATCATTCATATTAAGTATCATAAAATAAAATCCTTTCTTAACTAAGATTATATATATTAGTAGTACTTTCTATACTTATTTTATCTAAAATAAAGTTAGTTTTATGCAATAAAGCATTATTTTATCCTCTAGCTATAGGAGAAACAACTATATATACTTTGCTGTAAATATATTTTAAATTTCTACACATTTTAAGAGTAATAGATGTTATATAAGAGTTATACCCTCAATATAACCATTTTCAACTTATTCTTTATAAATATAGCATTACATCTTGTACTTAAATATTTTAATATTTCTTTATAATTAATAATTAATCAACAATCCTTGTTACATAGTTATTTTCGATTTTATTAATTCTTCTAAGTTCTTCAACAAGACAATCATTCTTTTTAATTTGCATATCTATAATAGATGTATTCTTTTCACTAAGTAACTTAATAAAAGCATTATTAGTTTTAGTTACAGAAGATAGAATAGGAATATGTTCTTGATTTATAAATGTAGACATAAGCATATGATTAATAAGTTCATAATCTCTTGTAGAGTATACTTTATGTGTAGTTTTATTAAGACTGCAAGCTTCACTGTCACGTTCAATAGTAATATACTTTACCTTGGAGAATTTCTTACATACAATATTCATTATGTCATTTCCCCAATCATAGCCAACAGAACTAATACGCACATAAAGACAATCTTCATTATCATTATCATATCTGCCACCTACTCTAAGTCTTGTGTAAAGCTGATTAAGCTGTGTATAAGCTATATCTCCAGTTTCATCTATATCAGACATATCAAGAACTTCCTGCAAAGTATTATCTTTTACAAGATTAATTAGGTTATTATATAATGTATCTGTATTAGTATCAAGATTCCAACTATTAATAACTTCATCTGTCATCATTCCGTCAAAGATATTATACATAATATTCTTAATCTCGCTTATCTTAGTAGCTGTATCAGAATCAGTATAACATTCACCATAAGTACAGTCGATACAATAAGCTATATAATCTATAAGTATTTTATTTATTGTATCTTTATTCTTATTACTGTAAATACTTAGGAAATATGCACAAGCACTGTTACTTTCCAAATCTCCAACCTCACCATAAGGATGATACTTAACCTTTATAAGATTATCATATCTATCTAGCATATAAGCACCAATAAGATTAGATGTATTTTCATTTATATTAAGTTTCGTAATTATCAACTCCTTTTAAATTTTACAATATTAGTAGTTGTTTAAAGAACTAGGTTCTTCATCTTATCTATGTCACTTTTTCTAATGTTAAACAAAAATACAAAATCTTTGTCATTAAGACCAATGCAAAGTTTTTCTCCTACTTCATTAGTAATAAAAAAACCAAAATCGTCCTGACCTTTTATATGATAAATTGTTCCTTTTGTAACATAGTTATCTGTTATTTTAGCTACTACAATATTGCAAAGTTCATTCATATTAATAATTACCTCTTTAATTCTGTTTTTCATTATTTGCTTTTACTATGAAATCATTTAAAGCATTTAACTTTTTTCTATAGTCTGCCAAACTGCAATGCCAATCTTTTATTTCATAAGTGAAAACGTTGTTATTGTACACAAATACAGTATGAAATTTCCATGTTGTACAATCATTATATACTTCTCTATCATACGGAATTTGTATTTCTGGCACTAACATAAGAGTTGATTGAATATGTTCTGTATGTTTATAAGATAAACCTGTTGCGGAGAATGTCATAACTTCTCCGTAACCTAAAAATTTTCTTATATATTCAGCTCGTTCAAAACAATAACCTACGTCAGGATATTCTTGTTGAGCTAATTCCATAGCAGATTTAATTTCATTAAGTTTAGTTTCATTAATATCTTCTTTTATATATAGTATCATTATATCATTATTCCTTATTAAAGAACAGTTCTTTTTTATAATAATATTTATTTACAGTATCATAAATGGAAAACATAACTTTATCAGATTCACCTTTTATACCTGTATTATTAGCAGTTGTCCATATATTAACTACATAAGGTGTTATAAAGTTTACATTCAAAGTACATTTATTATTATTGGAATAAATAACAGTGCCTTTTTCTGTATTATATATACTGTTTATATTCAAAGTTGAACGTAAATCATTGTTAATAATATTATTTGCAAAGTAAAATATAGTTCCGATAACCTTATTTTGTTTAACCTTAATAGGCATACACTGTTTAAGAATATACTTCATCTCAAAAGTAAAATTATTTTCTGTAATATTAATAAATTTATCAGAGATATAATTATTCCAAATTTTCAAGACATTACTTTCTAAGTCAATATACTGAAAACTATAAAATACTTTAGCAGTATCTTCATTCTTAGCTCCACCAAAAACTCTAACTCTTATATCAACGGGCTTAATTATATTAGAAAGAATTTCAAGATAATTAAAATTATCTTTATAAGGCAATATGTCAAATACATTATCACAACCGATAGTTTTACAACTCATCAAAAGATTATTTATAAAATCTCCACTAGAAACTCCATTGTTTAGAAAATATATAGAATCTGCTGTAGTCTCTATATCAAAATAAACTGAATTTTTATTGTATTTACTACTATTGTCTTTAAGCTTAATTCCTGCATTTCTAAGGTCTGCAACAGTGGTGTTGTCCTTTTTAAAAAGATTTAAATACTTATTCATAAATTTAGCTCCTTTATATATTTTAGTCACATTCATTCATAAGCTTAGTAACTCTATCAATTTCATCCTTAGAATGAACTGTACCTCCTGAATTCATTTCGATATACCATTTAAGTACATCTTTTCTACTCATTAAATCATTTATATTAAATTTAATAGAATGTGTTGCGTTTCGTAGCACATCTTCAAAATCCTTATAATAAGTATTGAATATAGGAATTTCATTGTTTAAGAAACCTAACAAAGCTGTAAGTCTTTGAAGTCCATCTACATATACCATAGTAGAAGGAATAATGCTATCATTCCAACAATTATTAAAAGCTGGACAGTTAAAATAGATTACTCTTGAAGTTTTACCACCCCTAAAGAAAAATTCAAGCCAAGCAATCTGTTGTTCTTTAGTCCAAACATTACCTCTCTGGAAGTCTGGGTTGAGTTCAAGACCATAATTTTCCTCAAATCCTTTAAGCTGTCTTTTTATACTATCTAAAGGCACATCAATTTCATAGTTACCACTAGAAATAAATGTTGGTATATCAGAAAATTTCATATATATATTCTCCTAATAAGTAAAATAAGATTAACTTTTTCTATAAACTAAGTATATAATATAAATGTGTATTTGGATTATAATTTATGTAAATAAATTATTAAATATAATCATAGGCACATTCAAATTCTTCCAGTTCTTTATTGGTCATATAAACCGAATCACTAAAAGATATGTTACATGAGCCATTAGCATACAAGTAAACGTTCCATATAGTTACATTATCTTCAAAAGTATCAGCATTCTGTAGGGTTTTTACAAGATAACGTGTATACATTTCATTTGAATTATCAGATATCATAGTTATAAGCTCAATAGGCATATTTTCAGCTAGATATGCTCTGTCAGGGTCTGCACAATGTTCTCTTATTGCATTAAGAATAGCTGTCTGAAACCAAGTCATTTTTGTGTTTTTCATAATAATTTCTCCTTTTACAAAGTATAATTAAATGTTTTTGTATTTATAATTGACCTATAAAGTTCATTTCCTTCATCTTTTGTTATTACAAAAGTTACTTGATTTTTAGTATTAAAACAAGTTTCTGTAAACTTACGTCCATATGTTGCAACAGAAGTTACAAAGTACCATTCACCTTCAAGACCATAATCTTTAAATTCCTCATCAGTAGTATATTTAGAAAATACAACAGCATTGCGATACTTATTATTTTCTTTTACATTCTCTATAACTTTAACAATCTTAGAACGTTTATATATCTCACATATAAGAGCACTTTGTATTGAATTATAATCTAAAACAAATTCGCTAATTTCTTTCATAAGCTATCTCCTTTATGCCTTATGTACCTTGTTCTTATGTTATTAGTATATACTATAAATATTAAATAAATTTATTATAAATGTAAAGTATATATTAATTTTAGAACAAAAAAAATAAGTTCATTTACAAAAGTAAATGAACTTATTAAAATAGCTTATTCTAATACCTATCTTATTCGCATCTGTAAGAATGTCTTTTACAGTTATTCATTATAGATAGAGACTTTATATTTAGCTATAAAACTATCTGGCTAAAACTTCATCCTCAGTAAGACCTATCCAACTTAGAACTTCTTCTGTATCAAACCAAAAGAGGTCATTAAGTTCTGTTTCGTCTATACCATCAGGGTACATATCCTCAATAATTGGTTCAAGGCTTTCAAGTTCATCATAAGTAAGCTTATCAGCTATCTTTTTAGCTTCGCTCCAAAACTCAAAATTAGTAAGACTTTCATCACTGTAAATTTTCATATTAATTAAATTCCTTTCTAAAATAAAATATTTAAATATAAAATAAATGTTTTGTTTATAATATAAGTAGTTTACTATATATCGTGTTTGTTAGTATATTTTAAATTAAAAATAAATTGTTTACTCAAAGTCATAATGACATTTATAATGTTCAGAACCATCTGCAATAAATCTAACCTTTTTAATTCCATTATGTTCAGTTAAATTAAACTTATCTATTGTCCATTCAATTATATTATTCCTATCTATATAAGGAGAAGCATATATTGTAGCTATGCCATTATGAATTTCTATACGTCTATAATATATAATCAAACATTTCAGCAAATATTATATCTTTATAATTATTAAGTACATTCATATATGTTGTAATTACTTCTAAATCCCCTAAAAGAATCGGTTCTGAAAAAGATTCCGTATTTAATGCAATATAAGAATTATCTTTGCCTTCGACAGATTTAAGTTTGCTATGTTTGCTGTCTACAATGTCAACGCAAAATCTACTATCATAGGAAGCATAACTGTCAATGTAAAAAGCTACTTGTATATTACCTTTGTTATCTGCATAGAAATGAAAATTATAGCCTGTATTAGTTTCTTTGCTTACTTTATTAAGTTCTTTAAACAGTTCTTTAAGTGATTTATTTGTCATATAATTCTCTCCTTTAGTTTATCTTTGCAATAGATACAATACCTGTACAATTAAACATATTATATGCACCAATATTGCCCATACTCTTAACTTCACTACTAAGATAATTACTATCTACAATAAATTCAATTACATTCTGATATTCACTATTATAGCCTGCGGAACGATATTGATTCATAGCATCTGTATGCATATCAGCTTTACAATCGCCTAGAACGGCTGTAAAAGTAGTTCCATTATCAAGAGTAATACTATAACGTGTACCTATTTCAGTTCCATAGTAACTACCAAGAGCAATTACATAATCTCCATACTGATTTCTTCTAAGACCCATATCATCTGTATAACAATAATTAACTTGATACTGATACTGATATGAATTTGTATCTGTTATAGTATTATAATCCATATAGGCAAAGAAACTTGTATTCCCTATAGGTACATTGAAATATGTATTATTGACTGTAGTAGTTGTATTATTAGTTGTGTCCTTGCTATGTGATGTTACAGTAGTTGTTGTAGTTTCTACATTTGTTTCATACACTTCATATTCATCTATAGTTGCTTTACGAATTTTTTCTTTAGATGTATGTATTACTTTTTTATTTTCTTTCTTATTAGCTTTATTACTTCTTATAGTTTGTTTTACTTCTCTATGCTCGGTGTTAATATTGCTTGTAATAGCATTATTAATAGGGTAAGATATAGATTTAGTACTTTCTACATTATAAGTAAACTGTATAATTAATATAAATATAATAATTAAGAAAAGTATACTTGTAATTATATTAAATCTTCTATGTTTTGCTAAGGCTGTTTTTGTAATTTCCTTTTTATTTTTGCAGTTATTGTTAAGCATATTTAATTATCCTTTCTGTTATAACTTAATTGTCTTTTAACTTTCAACATAAATAAGTATACACTATAAATATGTATATTATTATATAGTTATGTAAACATATTGTTAAAGTTACAAAATAACTACAAAAATTATATAAGTATTAAATTTTAATTACAAAAGTTACAAAACGTAATATATTTATTTTAACATAATTAGCACTTCTTTATAATTAACATTAATTTGTTTTCATCATGTTTTTAAAGTTGTTATCCCAAGACTTTTCATTGTAAGTGGAGTGAGTCATCATATTAGAAGCTTGTTTCTTTATTTTATCTAAAATTTCTTTATTTTCTACTTTGTTAATTTTATTCATTCTGTTAAATTCTTCTTCAGATATAAATATAGCAGGAGATAATCTAGTATTCTTACATTCATTTTTATAATCAATTTCTTCTTTTTCGTTAGAAGTTAGTTTATACTCTTGTCTACAGTAGATTTCAACATCATTTATAATATTTTCGACATTAACTTTATTTCCTTCAATATCTGTACCATAAGAATATTTAGGCTGTCTAAGTCCTAAAGCTTTTTCTAACTCTAACTTAGAACTAAGTCTGTAATAAGTTTTGGTTTTATCTGCATTAGTTACCTCAATGATATATAATTTTTTATTATTAATTAATTCGCCATTCATATAAAAACCACCTTTAAAATATTTATATGCAAATTATAACATAAAAATTAAAATATATAAAGCGTTAAACATTAGTAAATTGTAAATAAAATATTAAAGTGCTTGATATGTTCTATTATCAAGCACTTTGTTTATACTTATTTATAAATTATATTAGTAGTTCCATTCTAATTCGTCTGCCCAAGAAGAAATCCAGCCTCTATAATTCTTAGTCAACTTACATACTGCACATCTAGGGTCATCTTTGTAGTGATTTAAAAATGCTACAAAACCACTGTGGTTAGAATTTGTATATAAATCTATCTGCCCAGAATGTCCTATAACAATAACTTTACAGCTATCGTGTATTCTGGTTAAAACTTTTTTCAATTCATCACCGAAAAAATTTTGTGATTCATCAATTATAATAACGCTTTCTTCAAAATTACAACCTCTTAAAAATGTATGAGTTACACATTTTATATAACCCACTCCATTCTTTTGATTATTAATATCATCTAATTTACAACATATAGGGTCTACTCCTATTTTTACAAGAGCTTCATAAAATGGTTCAAAATAAGGCTCAGATTTATCTTGTAAAGAACCTGCTAAATATCCTTGTTTCTGCTCTTGCGTAGGACTTGCAACATATACTATATTTTTATATCTACCATATTTAACTAGTAAATTAGCTGTTGCAGTTGCTATTGTAGTTTTACCACTACCTGCTTTGGCATCACAAAACACTATAAGTTTATCTGTACTCCATATAGCATCTCTAAATTCTTTTTGTTGTTCATCTAACTGTAATCCATAAAATATATGATTTTCTAAGGTTTCAGGAGGGTTTGAATAGTCTACATTGAAATTTTTCTTAGCCATAAATAACTAACCACCTAAAAATAATATTATAAGGAAATTAAAATGTATTTTCCTTATAATATTATTAGTATTAATATTTATCTACTTTGTAACGTTATCCTTTAGTACAATAAGTTCTTTAAGTTTTCTTAGTTGAAATTTAAGTTCTTTATTTACATTATCATCAGGATTTAAACAAGATAATATATCATATAAATCACTGATTTTATCTACGTTATCTAAACTTAAATTAGGCTTATTTAGAATGTATTTAATTGTATTTTGTGTCTTTTGTATATCTTCTTCAATACATTTAATGTTTCTTGCACGAAAACTAGTTAAATCTACTTTGCATATAATTTCATCAATTTCTTTTCCATTAAAATTTACAGTATTTATCTCATCAGCAGGTGAAATCTCAATTACTTTAGGGAAACAATTAAGCTTATAATATTTTGCACAAGTTGTACAAAAATCAGAAGTCAACACATAATCTCCAATTTTAATATCGGTGTCAAACAATTTATATGTTGATTCCATAGCAAGTGCATTTGTTTCATATTGTACTTTAGCTACAAGATAATTATATTTAGATGAATGAACAGAACTATCTTTTTGTAATATGTTATTAGGCTTAGTTTCAGTATTTTTAAAAAATACATTTGTTCTTGCAATAGTAGTGTATTCACCATCGACTACAACAACAAGTCTATCTCTTGTGGTATAAGCTTTAAATTTTCCATATCTATCTGCATATTTACTGCGACTATTAACAGATATATGTACAACTTCATCTATATGTTTATACAGTTCTTTCTGTGGCAAAATTTTAGTGTAGGCATCACAAACTCTACAATAAAGTTTAACAGATTTTATGCTTATAAGAAGTTTCTTTCCTTTATGATTATTTATTTTGATAGGATTCACAACTCTTACAGCTACTCTATTTTGTGTTGTGAAGTATAAAACTTTACATTCATCACCGTAGTATTCACTTTTATTAGTTATAATTTTTATGTAATCTCCAACTTTTAAATTTCCTTTATATTCAGTCATGTATAATTCCTCCGTCTAAGCGTTTACATTGTTTTTAAGTTTAGCAAGAAGTCTAATTCTTTTTGCACGAATAGAATGTTTACTTCGTCCTATAAGTTTAGAAATTTCTTCATCAGAAACTATATGTGATAGCACTAAATATTCCTCATGAGCTGTCCAAGGACTTGAATTGGTAATATTTTTAATTCTATCATATGTAACTTTCTTCTGCTGTTTTGTAATACTGTTTTTCATAGCATTTACGTCCTTTTCTCTAACATTTTCGTAAGTTATTGTATCTGTACAATTTGGTACAAGCTTTTGAACCTCTCATGGCTAAAGCCACGAGATTCTTGGGAACTTCCTACTACTGTAAGAATATTTACCAAGCTATCCCGATTGTTCCAACCGTTCTTTTTTTAGTTATTATGCTACATTTAATATTCTCAAACCTTCATTTAATATATTAATAGCAGCATTAATATCTCTGTCATGATGTGTATGACAAATAGGACAATCCCATTCTCGTACTGAAAGATTTTTTGTATCCTTATTTACATATCCACACACATTACAAGTTTGAGAACTTGTATAGAATTTATCTACTTTTACAACTTGTTTACCATACCAGCTTGCTTTGTATTCAAGCTGTCTTACAAATTCTGACCATGATACATCCACAATAGACTGTGCAAGTTTGTGATTCTTAATCATATTTTTTACTTGAAGGTCTTCGATACATACAATATCATTCATCTTAATAATTTTAGTAGATAATTTCTGTAAGAAATCTTTTCTCTGATTTGCAATGTGTTCTTGAAGTCTTGCAACTTTAATCCTTGCTTTATTACGATTTGAACTACCTTTTGATTTTCGAGATAATTCTCTTTGTAATTTAGCAAGTTTGTCTAATGACTTCTTTAGATACTTTGGATTTATTATATTTGTCTAAACATTGTCTAATTGCATATTCCTTATTGTTTATATAAATAGTTTTGTTGTATAAATCATATAACCTTTTAATTGTTGCTCTATCCAAATTATCTGTAAATTTGTGATATTGCTTTTTGCTTATTAAAGGTTCATCTGAATTATTATGTTTAATTTCATCCATATATTGTGGTAAATGATGTATGATATAATTCGTAGAAACATTATATTTTTTAGCTAATGCATAAACTTTAAAATAGTCATGCCTAGTAAAACCAAATAATTCTTGGCATTTCTTAACTGAATAATACAAATTTATCTACCTACTTTCCATATAACTTTTTATGTATTTCTTTATATTCTTTTTCAAGTGATTCTTTTTTATCATAATAATCATCTTCTGTCATATTAGTATTCGTATGATATTGTTCACGCAAAGAAGATATTTCTTCTGTTATAGCTTTTAGTTTATTTTTCATTTCAGTTTCTTGTAAACTCTTAGCAAATAAATCTTTTCGCCATTTGTCTATAATAGGGTCTTTATATTCAATAAATGTAACTTCAGGTAATTCTACAGTTAAATCATCTTTTGCAACATCATCTACATTTAGGAGCGGTTTAAATTTGTTTATATAATATATTTCATATAAAAACATATCTGCTTCTGTTTTAAACTCTGCATATTCTATTTTAGATACTAGCTTTAAATCTAAAACTCTAACTATAGGCTTTTTAAAGAAATGACATCTTAATCTATCTTTAAGTCTTTGATTAGTACGCCCTAAATAAACAAGAATATCATCTGTTTCATTTTCATAATAGATTTTATATAAATAATGTGGCATTAAATTCTCCCTTCAAAAACAAGTATTTATAAATTCTGCTTTCACAACTTCAAAATAACTATCGGTTATCTCTTTATAATGTATTTTGTATATAGTATCCTTATAAATGCAATAGCCCTTATATAAATTATTTTCATTTATTTCTTCGTTCCACAATAAACAGTTATTCCATATAGCATAAGTTGTACTGTGAATAACTCTTAGTTTACATATGATAGGACTTAGCCCAAGCTTATTATATAAATCTTGTTTAGTTTGTATATTCATATATTTAACTTCCTTATTTTTTAAATTATATTTAGTATAGCATATATTTGTGTAAATACAATTAAAATAATGTAAACATAAAATAAATTATAGATAGTCAAAAAAAGTAGCCTACTTGCAAAAAGTAGGCTATTTCTGTATCTATTATAATTCATCTAAATGATAATTGTCCTTATTCTGCTGTATAAGAAATTCTATGTAGAACTTATAAGCTTTAGCGTGGTCATCTTCTATATTATACGTCATATAGTTTATAATTGACCTATTATCTATGTAAAGATTAGCATATATTTTATTACTTGTGCTAAAAGGCAAATTCGGATAATTTTCATTTATATTATCAAAATAAAGTCCATAGTTACTGCAAAAATCAAGACATTCTTTTAAACTTCCATCTTCTTTATACCTACAAGTCCAAAGAATGTAATATAGCTTATTGCCATATTTCTTTTTCAAATCAATAAGAGTGTTCATTAATGCAGTGGACTTAGGCACATAATTAGGATTATTATATTCTTTTTCTGTAACAAGTGTACCATCATAATCTATTGCAATTATAACAGGTCTAGGTTCTGTTTGACACTCCCCTGAGCTAAAGCTCAGGGGGATTCAAGTGTAGTCTGATAGCTTTACGTTACCCTTATACGCTTAGGGTTTGCCAAAAACCCACTAGACAGTTCTTCAAAAGTGAAGTTCTGCTTACATTTTCTGCCGATATTGGCTGCACCATTTACATCTGCATTAACTACAATGTCATTCTTAGATTTATACAAACCTCTATGGATACGCTTACCGCTAAATTTCCCTAAATATGGCTGTTCTGCTTTATACTCTGGAAGAATATCTCCATCTATGAAACTACTCTTAGATGTATAACTTTCTTCTTGCTCAATATAGTTAATACCATAAGTCCAACACAAAAACTCTAACTGCTGTCTGAGATTGCCTAAAGGTATCTGTACAAAATTCTGATTATTGATTTTACCCATATTTACAGACCTTTTGAAATCTTTATTATAACCAACAATCAATGTACCTATCTGATGCTCAATGCAGTTATTGATGATGTATCTTGCAGTCTTTTTGATAATGTCATTGACACAGTTATTTCTCTTGATTGTAATCCTGTTAATTTGATGAGTTGTTCTCATTCCCTGTTTCATAGCAATAGATTGAAGTCTTGCTTTATCTTTATTCCAATACTGATTGATTGATTTTAATTTACGACCATCCATAATGAATGGCGTCTCAACATTGGAAACACAAGTAGCAAGATTTTCTATCCCTAAATCAATAGCCATTATATTATCAAGATTTACAAGAGTTTTTTCTTGATACCAATGATATACATACTGAATTTTGAAATATCTGCCATTATCGTGAGGACATATTCTGACTTCCTTTAACTCTGCACCATTTAATCGTTCTGGATATGGGATTAAAATATCTTCCATATCTGGATGTAATTTTCTATACTCTCTACTAATTGGAATTTTAAAATATCCATTTACTATACTTATTGCATTAGTCGATAACATCAAGTTAAAATATCCACCCTTTTTGCGATAGTGTGGAATCTTTACATCATGGTAACGATAATCACCAGTTTTACATTTTTTTAGTAAATTAAAGAATGACTTAAAACTTCTATCAGCAACTTTTAAAGTCTGCTGTGCAATTCCTGCTTGAAGTAAAGCGTAATTTTCATTTTTCTTACACTCATGGTAGTTGCTTTCATAAGTCAAAAACTTTTTCTCATTAAAGAAATATTGTCTGATATTGTAAAGTGCAACATTGTAAAGATTATTTGAATACTGACATAATTCTTTTAATACCTGATACTGCTGTTTCGATAATCCTCTAATAACGTTACCTTGTACTGCAAATTCCATTGGTATCCCCCCTTTCTTCATTATTTTAATATATACATATTATATAGCAAAACGTATGTACTTTCAAGTAAAAACTATTATTTGAATTAGCGAAACTTAGGTTTCGCAAAAAAAGCTGGCTGGCATCCCTCGAACCTAAAGGTTCGGGGTTTTGCCAGTTAAATTATAAAATTTTTTTTGTTTAGTGTTTTCAATATCAGGTATCATCTTCGTTGTCCTTTTTATCTTCGATTGTTGTTTCTTCTTTTATTTTATTAAGATACTTGTTTGCTTCTTCCTTTGTAATTTCTTTATATTCAACTCCACAAATATCTAAACAATCTAAGTACATTTGAGGAGGAATTTCTTCTCCTAAAACGCTACTTATAAATACATAAGATAATTTGTATTTAGATAACTTAGCTCTTATAAGTTCATTTAAAAGAAATAATATAATAAGCACTAAATAAAAAGTTAATGTAGGGTTTACTTTACCTATAAAATCTAATATTGCAATAGCTACAAAATAAATAAGTAAAATAGAAGAAGTTATTTCTGACAGTGTTAAATAATTATCATACTTAAATTTCATATGTAACAATTCCTTTCTACATATCCGATATAAACAATAATTACATTGTTTATATTAGTAGTTGTAGAATATTTTTATTTGTAAGAATTAGAAGTGAAACTCAGACCAGTCAATAATATCTTTATTTTCTTTAGGCTTTTTGATTTTAGCAGAGAAACTGTGAGATTTATAAGTATCTGAGTGCTTATCTAAATTGTTGTCTATATGTTCCTGATATTTATTGTAATCATTTAAAAATGTATTTATTTGTTTAGTTTTCCATATTTCCATATCTTTATAATTGTCAAATTCAGGGATATCCTTTAGACTAATATTAATACCAAAATCTTTCAATAAAGAATATAATTTAGTATAATCATATTTACTAGGTTTTTGTTTTCTTTTAGATTCTTTATCTTTAATATCTTTTTTCTGTCCTTTTAGTACAGCATAATCTTCCTTTTCTGAATAACTATATGTCATATTCATAATTGCTAACTAATATCCTTTCGTGATTCTCTAATCTTTGCAAAACGTTCAGCAACAGCTTTCTTTTGTTCCTCAGACATTTGTCTTTTAGGGCGAATAGCTTTTGCTATTGTAAGAGCCTTAGCAGGTGCTCTCCAAACAGCACTTACCCAAGTACCATCCGTATGTGTACATTCTCTAACTAAAGTCCAGCCTTGCTTTTTACATCTATTGCTATATTTTTGTATATTTGTTTCTAACTCAACTACCCATTCACCATCTTCATTTTGAAATGTATTAGTATACATCTCTCTTTCGCAAGCTAATGGTTTTATAGTTGTAGTAGTATACTGCGGTTCGGTCATAATTTTAAATCTCCTTTATTTTCGTATAATTTAATACTTATATTATAACACTAAACAACATTTTAAATGTAAACAAATTTTATATTTAAAGTAAATAAAAATTTAATATTAGATTTTAGGTGTATACAATAATGTGGTTTGTAATATACTATAAGTGTAAGCAAAAAGCACAATAGAAAGTGCTTTTACAATAATAACATAATTTACTTTTAGGAGGAATTTACTATGTCTAGAGGACCAAGAAGAACTATTGATGAAAAAATTAACTCTGTTAAGGAACAGATTGCAGGAACACAGATTAAGCTGAATAAGCTTAATAAGGAACTTAACGAACTTATTAAGGAAAAGCAACAAACTGAAATTTCTGATATCTATAATCTTATGCAGAACACAGGTATTTCTACTGATAAACTTAAAGAAATGATACAGGAAGAGATACAAAACCCTTCAACTACCTACTATACAGATTCTAATGAAGTAGACAATTCAAAAATAATGCTTAACACCTAAATTAAATTCGCATAATAACAAAACTCCTACATCTAAGTGTGTAGGAGTTTTGTTATATTTAGTCAAAGTTCAATTTTGTTGTAGTCAGGCATTTTTAAACTATATGGCACATAACTAGGATTTTCTGCAAGTGTTTTATCCTTATCATATTCACCATTTATATATTTATCCCTATAAAATGTAAATTCAAAATATTCTACATTCCATCTAAACTTACAAGCTTCCCATGTAGTCATATCTGGATAGTCCGAAGAAGGTTCGTTCAAAAGTTCCATAAGCACCTTTTTGTCTTTGTGTGAAAGCTTCCATAGTTTTTTACCATCCGTATTTATGTGGTCAACATAATCTGCTGAATTAAACAGAATTCTAATTACATTAGTAGCAGATTTATGACTAGCAGAATTATAAAATTTGAAATAAGGATTTCCTTGTCTATTAGAATCAGGGTTTACAGCAACACTTACATTGTTTTTATTATCCCTACATATAGTTGACATTTCGTCCAGGTATTCTTCTAAAAATAATCTAATCATTATATATTCCTCTCTTTCCTTTACATTATTATACACAACAACTATTAATTATATATAATGCAAAGGTAAATTAATTATTAAACTATATCAACATATTAATAAAGTCATTCTCACTAATAATAGGAATATTAAGTTCTTTAGCTTTCTTATTCTTGCCAGATGTAGAACTTACATCATTATTAATAAGATAATTAGTTTTAGAACTAACTGAACCTACAACAGTTCCACCATTACTTTCAATTACATTTACAAGTTCATTTCTGTTTTTATAAGATACTAGCTTACCTGTAATTACAAAAGTTTTCCCACTTATTTTATTATTTGTTTTAGTTACGTCTGTATTTTTAACAAAACTCATTAAATTTGACAGCGTAAAAATGTAATTCTCGTTTTTATTAATATATTTAATAATTGAATTACAAATTTCATCTCCAAAACCATTTATAGTAATAATATCATTATATTTTAGTTTCATAAACTTATTTATATCATTATTACAAACTTTAGCAAGCTCTTTACTTATCTTAGTTCCTACTTTATCAATACCTAATGCAGTAATAAATCTATATAGTTCTACATTTTCTTTACTCTGCTCAATAGCTCTTTTAAGATTTAAAACGGAAGTATCTCCCCAACCTTCAAAAGTAACAAGTTCCTTATAATGCTTTGAAAGTTCTGTATAAATGTCTATTGGACTTTTAATCCAACCCAATTTTACAAACTGTTCCAGTGTTGCATCAGAAAGACCCATAATATTCATACAAGGCTTAGAAACAAAATGTACTAGTTTATTAACAAGTCTACTTGTACAATTATCATTAGAACAATAAAGTACAGAGGAATCATTTAAAGTAACAATTCTTGTTTCACTTCCACAATAAGGACAATATTTAGGCACAAGTTCATTATCTGTATAATTGTGCTTACTAAGATTATCTTTAACTTGTGGAATTATTTGATTTGCTTTATACACAGTTATTTCATCACCAATATGCAAATGCAAATTATTTATTATAGACAAGTTATGCAAACTAGCTCTCGAAACATCTGTTCCGTCAATTTCAACTGTATTGAATATAGCAACAGGTGTTAGCTGTCCTGTTCTGCTAGGACTCCATTCTATATCTCTAAGTGTAGTAACTACTTCTTCATCATAGAACTTATAAGCAATAGCATTTTTAAAATGATGTTCTGTTTTGCCCATAAGTTTACCAACTTCAATATCATCAACAGTAACAACAATACCATCAATAGGAATATTAGCTTTAGTCATACTATCTTTAATAGTATTAATACTATTTTCAATATTATTATATTCTGTGGATTTAATAAGTTTATACATTACAATATCAAATCCATAATTTCTAGCTTCTTCCAATCTTTGATAATGACTGTTAAGCTTAGTTCCTTCTTTAACTTCCCATGCAATAAAATTAATATTTCTTTGCTTGCAAATATTACTATCTAGCTGTCTAACTGTTCCGCTTGCAAGGTTACGAGGGTTCTTAAACTTATTATCTTCATTAAGCTTTGCATTTATACTTTCAAACGTTTTTCTATTTATAATAGCTTCACCTACAATAGTATAAAAACCTGTATAAGGAATTGTAAGAGGAATATTAGAAAATACTTTAGCATTATGAGTAATAATCTCTCCAGTAATGCCATCACCCCTTGTTTCAGCTCTAAGAAGTTCTCCATTATAATATGTAAGACAACAAGTAAGTCCGTCAAGCTTTGCACTTAGTACAATATCTTGATTAGGATTAGTAAAGTTTATTATATCATTAATAGATTTAGTCTTATTAAGACTAAGCAATGGGAACTTATGTTTAACCTTTTTAAGTTCACTACATACTTCACAACCTACACTAATAGTAGGACTATTAGTATAAATAATGCCTGATTCCTTTTCCATAAGTTTAAGTTTATCAAACAGTTCATCATATTCATAGTCTGATATAATAGACTTATTTTCATTATAGTAATATTCTCTACAACTATTTAGAAAGTCATTAAGTTCTTTCTGATTAAAGTTTGTATAGTTCATTTGTATAGTCCTCCATTAAATACTTGTACAAATTTCTTTGTTATTAGTTAAATCTCTAACCTTTAAAGTATGTCTTTTATTGCAGTTTGTGCAATAATAGGAATTGTTATCTGTGTGTGCTATCGTCTTTACTGTTTTGCACATTTTTCTATATTTATAAGTTTTACCGCAGTTGGTACAATAAACTTCATATTTATAAGGATTCAGTTCATTCCTTACCTCTGTATATTCGTTTGTTTTTGTAGTTCTGCTAATATTGTAACCATATATGTTATTTACAAGATTTACGGCTTTCTTCCATTCACCTGTGTGGCACATACCTCCTTTAATACTGTGACAGAGTTCGTGCATAATAACATTATTTATATCACTTTCACAAACGCTATCTGCATAAAGTTTATTCAAATAAATATAGAAAGTATTATCAGTTATTTTTCTACATCTACCTAAAACATTTGAAGCTCTTTCTGTAAAAAGTAAAATATACTTATAATTATTAATATAAGAATACCTACCTTCACATACATTAGATAACTGTTCTTTTGCAACATTAAACTGCTTTGTGAAATCTTCCAATGTGTAATTATTCATAATATCTACTCCTTTATAACTTTCATTATACTAAGTATATACTATAAATATTATATGGTTGTTTAATAAATGTAAATTAACTATTAACTATTGTATTCTATATTTGTTTATATCTCTTATATATTTATTTGGTATATCAGCTACAGAGTTCATAGAGTTTGGATTTCTTAAAATATATCTAATTAAATTACTGTGCGTAGCAGTAACTCTATTTATTTGCTGAATAATAATATCTAATTCTTTATTATTATTCCTCCCAAAATAATTTTAAATTCTTATTATAATTTTTCTTAATAAAATCATCTACACAGTTCAGAATATTGTTTCTATTTATAATATTATCATACATTTTAATAAATTCTAAATTATTACAATAAATAGTATTACAAAAATAAATAAGTGCTAAACTACAATTTTCACATTTTAACAATTCATTATAAACAATATCAGAGTTATTATCATATAACTCAAATGGATAATCTAAGTAGCAAACTTCATTAATTATAAAACAATAATCAAATTCAGATGTAGTATAATAATGGTAATCAATTTCTTCCTGAGTTATTACATCATTTGTATCTAGTTTAATTTCATATTGTTTGCATATCTGTACTTCATTAATTATTTTTGCTTTAAGTTCATTAAATGGTTTATACATTAATTTCATAATTATAATATCCTCATATTTATTTATATCCTTACATAGTGATTAATTATACATAATTGTATCATTACTTTATCGCACCCTTGTAAAACTTAAATTTGGTCATATGTCATATAAATCCTAAGTATCGTATAAATGTTCTTCCTATAAAAACAAAATCTATTTATAATTATAGTATAATACATAATTATAAATAGATTATTAATGAATTTTAAAATTATATTTAATTATATTATTTATCTAAAATCTGCTGTAAGTTTATATCCTTAATAAGCTTAGTATATCTGCCCACATTAACTTGATTAGGTAAATTATTATGTTCACAAAGAGCATTAAATTTGCTATCCAATATACTTATAATACTAAAATAATCAGAATTAATAATGTAGTATTTACCAGCTAATTTAAGATAATCTCCATTTTGAACAGCTTTTAGAAATTCGTATTCTTCTTTGTTATCTTTTCTATATATTATGATTTCGCCCTTACTTAAAATATCAATAGCGGTGTAGTACAGTCTTGCAAGTTCTCTCATCCGCTTACTAGTTTTATGTTTTAGTGTATTTGTTGTTTCTGTATAAGCTTCAATTCTAGTAGAGCGAATTATATTATTGGTATCATATATATAGCCTTTATAAGAACTAATTAAATGTTTAGTTATGAATATGTTTTTATTATCAATTATCTGTTGTCCAACATCACTTATATACAAATAATCTTTACAGCCTAACAGTTCAATGATATTAGGATTTCCTCTACGCAGAAGATTCATAAACTTCATAAACGAATATATAGTTGTATCTGTATTGCTATCTACAACAGTTTCAAAATCATTATATGTAAGAATATCTTCTTTAGAATTAAGTGCAACGCCTCTAACATCAATATCGGAGCTTTCCGTATTAAGACCATAGCCATAACTTCCACCTAAAGTAAGCAATGCAATATTATTACCTAAATGCTTATTAGTATTAAGGAATTCATACTCTTTAGAACTTTGAATGTGCATTTTAAGCTTCGCAAATTCATCTTTATTTTCAAATATATTATTAAATATCATTTATATCACTTCTAACTTTTGAATATATCTTCATAATTCTTAAACCCTTTACAAGTATAGTTGGTATTAGAAGAATAATTAATAAATGTACCTTTCATATCAGCTTCATTTATCTTTATACTTCGTACAGTATTTGTTAAGTTCTTAATAATTCTTCTTTGTTTTCTAATATTTCTAAGCTTATTAGTTAAAAGCCAACTAGTATACATATCAATTTTATCTGTATTTTCTATGTAATGTAAAATGTCTGATTGTTGTTTATCATATAAGGATAAATTATTAGTTAGTTCATCTAAAGTGTTATCAATATGTGTATTTATATTTTCGTATAAGTTATGTAGTACAATACTTGAATAATTTTCATTATCTAGTAAAAGCTTATCACAATTTAAAGTAGAATATTTATAACGTTCTTTCTTATTTATATTATTATTAATATACCCTTTAGCTAGTTGTTCAGTTTTAAACATAGTTGCAGATAATATATCAGATGTTACAGTAGGACAATTATTATCTATTTTTACATATCCAGAATTTTTTGTTAGTACATACATAATAACTATATTCCTTATGTTAGATTTATTTTTTTAGTATATGTACGAAATATCATCAACTAGAATAATTAAATAATCATCTTGAACATAACAATTACATACATATACAGTTGTATTTTTATATAATGCTGTCAAATCTTTAACCATTCCTGTTTTAACTAAAGTAAGATTAGAACATTCATTATATTTAGTAGATATAAGTGGCGAAACCATAGTATTAAGTCTTGTAGTATAAATCTTCACTTTGGTTTCGTTATCAAAAGCTCTTAAAATATTTGTAAGTGTAAACATTTTTTATACTTCCTTTAGGTTTTCAAGTTTTTATGTCTTTAAGTTTGTAATGTTAAAAAAAAAATAAAACTAAATCAACTAATGACAGGCAACATACATAAAAGAGAATCTAAAGATTGATAATTATTAACAAGTGGGAAATAAATATATTCAATATACTTCTTTAGTTCAACTTCATTGTTAAAATAATCAATCCATATATCATATGATGCTTTATGTATAATAGTATTGCTCGGTTTGTTAGTAGACTTAATTTTACGAATAGATGTTATTTTATAGCTATTATTATCATAAAAGTTAATAGCTACTTTATAAAATTCCTTTTCGTTGTCATTCATATTAGCTATAAATTCCTTTATGTCTTTTAATTGTGGTGGGCTATCAAGGACTCGAACCTTGGACCGTTCGGTTATGAGCCGAATGCTCTGACCAACTGAGCTAATAGCCCTTATATGGCGGAGATGAAGAGATTTGAACTCTTGCTTTGCTTTCACAAACTAACCGCTTAGTAGGCGGACCCCTTAAACCACTTGGGTACATCTCCAAATATGAGTAAGTCTTTATCTTACTCTTTTGTCTTATACCACTATACCAACCTGTCTTTGTGTACAAGGAATAGGAATCTAAAGACTTCGGTGAATGTTAGCTAATAAAGCTTTCACTTATTTACAGCAATTTAACCTTAATTTAATCAAGATATCTGACAGTCGTAAGACTGTTGGTAGTCTGTACGGGATTTGAACCCGTGACTTTGCCGTGAAAGGGCAATGACTTAAACCGCTTGTCGAACAGACCTTATTGGAGCTGATGGACGGACTTGAACCCCCGACCTATTGTTTACAAAACAATGGCTCTACCAACTGAGCTACATCAGCATAAAAGGAATACATAATTTATAATTAAATTTTTGGAAGATTCTAAATTATAAAAAGAAGGACAGATGTTATGTATTCCTTTATGGTCAACCTGGAGGGACTTGAACCCTCGACCCTTTGATTAAAAGTCAAATGCTCTACCACCTGAGCTACAGATTGATAATAGGAATTAACTAATTCCTATTATTGTATATTTATTTTTATTTTGATAAAATCTTTGTAAATATATACAAAAAAAAAATAAGACTTTTGGTTGGGGTAACAAGATTCGAACTTGTGGAATGGCGGAGTCAAGTTCCGCTGCCTTACCACTTGGCTATACCCCAATATTAAAGGCAATGTGTGATTAACTAATGCCTTGGGTTTCCATATGTTTATTATAACTATCATCAAATAAACATACTTGTAAGTACTTGTAAGTAATCATTAGACTTAAAAGGCTTTATTTCTGCACCATCATATCTATATAACTTACTCTTATGTGATATTTTGTAATTAGAAAAGTTTGGTATTTGTTTTATCATATTAAATCCTAAATTTTTAATATTACTAAATAACTTAACAATGTTAATATACTTTAAATAATTTATATATTAGACCTTCGTCTTACAACAATTATATTTCTTAATTATTCATTCAATAGCAACATAAGTCTGAGCAATACTTAGCCAATATGTACGCTTCTTATGTTAGGTATTTTACTACCACAAGACTATAAAGGATTGATTACCTTTAAATTTCACCAGTTTTCAGAATTATCATATTTGAAAATCTTTTATTAATATGTTATGCAGTATTTTGGCTACTTTAACAATGTGCGGATATTATAGATTCATTACTGAACTTCAACTGCATTAAAGACTTATTTGGAATTAGCTAATTAACTCTATACTTTCCACAGTACAAGTTTTAGCTTTATTATATCACAGATATCGTCTATTACGTCTTCTATCCACATCATCTAATTTATTAAGTATATAATGTTGCACCAATATCTTAGTTTGAAATCTTTAAAAATTTCTATCTTATTCTATATTACTATAAAATAAATTGATTAAATATTAAAAGTATCCTTAAAATATTTATCATTCAAGATATTGTCCTAGCAGTATCAGAACCATACCTCATACACTAGGGTAACATATAAACTATTCAAAGTATATTAAATTGTCAAGTTACTTGATTGGCTCTCCCTGTTGGACTCGAACCAACGGCATTTCGATTAACAGTCGAACGCTCTACCGACTGAGCTAAGGAAGAATATATTGTAGCAACTTAAAATATTATTAAGTTGCTACATAACAGGAAGGTGAATTATGAGAACTGCTTTAGAAAGCAATTAACAAGTGGTGCTCCTAACCAGACTCGAACTGGTATGGGTTTTACCCCGAGGGATTTTAAGTCCCTTGTGTCTGCCAATTCCACCACAGGAGCATATTTAATTATAAAGTTTCTCATTAATGGTAAGTCTTTAAAGTAATTTACCTTTATCGACTTATATGTTGTAAGCCTCACCACATATCTTACATTGATACCCTACATAGTTAATTTATTAACTAACTATACTCCATTGTATCTTTCCCTTAGTGCATCAAAATTATTAAAGGAGTTTTTCACCTTGAAAGCTTTGTTATATATGTTGTTTACATTTATTATTATAGCACATTTATTATTGTTATTAAAGTGTTTTTAAGTAAATAAAGTGTAAACAAATTATTAACGTAATTATTAAATATTTATATTGTCTGTAATAGAACCAAAAATAAAACTATCAGCAATGCCTACAACCAACGTATCTGTATCAGTTTGTTTGTATCCTTCGCCTTTATAATCCTTATCGAAATCTTTAACAGCTTGGTGTACTTCCGATATATTTAGTTTGTATTTATCACATAATGACAAGAAAAAATGTTTAGCATCCTTCTCCTCATCGAAAGTAGATAAATTTTTTATTGTAAAATCACTGTCAAAATTCTTTTGCAAACAATAAACTTCTATCATTATTATTACGTCCTTTTCATTTATTGTCTTTGTTTAACTTACAAATTAATTATAGCACATCTTTTATTAAAAGTGTTGTATTTTCTGTATTTAATTTGTAAATAAAATATTAATAATAAATGTTAGTGCTGTTATTTGCACATTCATCAATAAATTGTGAAATAAATTCTTCGTTTAAAATATCATCTTTATCCCATTCACAGTTAATTGGAAATGCAGATATATTAAGTCTAGTTTCATTATGTGCGTAATTTATAGCAGATTTATAATTTTTATTAAAATCAGTCACATAGTAGTTGTATAAACTCTTACTCTTCGTACAAATATCATTAATAACCTCTGAACTATCTTGAACTGTATTTACCCAACTTCGGCTAAATTTAGAAGGCTGATATTTACATTTAAGCATATATGCTAAAAGTCTTTTTGTTTGACCGTCTATGGTTCTCTTATCAGCATTAGCCATTTCATTTAAAAGATATGTTAAATCCTCACAATTTACATAGTTAGAAAGAATATTTTTATTAGTATTTACATCTTCAATAAGATTCTGAATACTTGCATATCTATCTTTATCTAATGTTATTTTCATAAACAGTTCCTTCTTATAATAAATGATAGCTGAAAATAGGATTTGAACCTATATCTACATTAATGTTGTTTTTACTTTAAACTATTTCAACTTGTCTGCTCTCAACCCACAGAGAGCAGTACATCTCCCTTATTGGAGATTTCCCTACATTGGCAAGTAGTAGAACTATTATAGTTCGTGCCAGATGTCAAAGTATATATTAAAAACAAAGTATACAAAATGTACCCTTTGTTCTTTACAAGTATTATAACATAAATATAATCACAATTAAAGTATTTTAAGTTACAAATTTGTAAACAAATAATTAATTGTGATTATAATTATAAATTAATTCTCTTTAGTATAAATAAATCCTATGTTGCCATAGTTAGGAAGATTATCTACACACATAAAATCTATATTTTCATATGTAGGTAAATCTGCTGTAATATCAGTTAAATTAGTTACCGTATATGTAGAAGTATATGTATTTAGTTTATTACTACTATCTAAATAATGATAATATAAAGTATTATTACAATCACACGTTATTAATGGAGTTGTTTCTGTATTCATTACTTTTACAGGTGATTGTTTGAATTTTATATTTATAGCCACTTATTTAGCCCTCAGAAGTTATTTCTTCTATCGGTGCAACGTTACCTTGTTTAAATGTAACTGCTACTGAACAATCTAGGTATAATTTATATTGGTCTGTTTTATAAGGTAAATCACAGTCACAAGTAAATGTTATAGTAGCATCTTCTGGTGGAGCTTCTGTGAACTTAATATTTCCACCTACATAACCAATAGTGCCACAATGGTATACACTATCAGACATATTAGGATTTAATTTAGTATTACTACTGTCAGATAATACAAATATTTCATTATTATCCGCAGGCTTAAATTCATTTGTAAATTCAAGTCTAATTCTTATGTATTTAGCTGTGATAGGTGTATCTAAATATTTTTCAAAGTCAGTTGTTATTTCTGAATGAGAACCTTCTACATCATAATTAAGACTTTTTACTCTATGAAATTCTGTCCAAGTTGTTTTATCCAAAGAATATTCAAATACAGTGCAATAATCACAAGAATAAGCTGTCCAATTACTATCAATAGTGTTTTCTAAATCATTAAACTTATATACTGCAAAACCAGGCATTCTTAAATAGTTTATAGTGTATTCTTTATCTAAAGTTAATATTAAAGGTTTTAAAGATGTTATAGTATCAGCTATCTGATTATCCCAATAATCTTCATGATTACCTTCCCAGGTGGAATATTTACTAAAACTTGTTCCATCATAAGCATTATATCTACATAATGTATCAAACCATCTTATAGCACAAGTAGTAGCTTTATGACTTATATCCCAAAATACTCTACCTTCTCTTTCACAAACAAAACAGTTCCACATTAATTCAGGCAACATATCTTGATTGTTATAACTATCTACAGTATAATCAGTTCCTCTTGTTAAAGCAGTTCCATTAACTTTTATAATTTCACTATCTTTAACAAAATAAGATAATGGATGTTTAAATTCTTTATTAACACCGTCTATAGGGTGTTCATCAGTACTTTGTATAGGTATATCTGTTAATGTATATTTAGGGAATATTTTCTCATTAGGCAATTCAAAATAACCCAATCCACTTATTATTAAGTATGTTAAATAATGACCATTAAAAGAGTCTTTAGAAAATTCGCTTATGTTAGATGACGAATTTCCATATTTACCTACATGATAAATACCACTTTTATCTTCATCTGTAAATTCCCACCAACCATATTCCTTTGCATAAGAATCACTACTATTTGTAATAGTACTACCTAAATAACTACATCCTAGCTTAATATGTTTATTATTTATTCCACTGTAAGAACCACATTGGTTATATAACATTCTATCACTTTGTACTCTGTACTTTGTATTAGAGATGTATAGATTAGATGTTCCATAATAATAATTTTTCGGTTCTCTAAAAGGGCTAAGTCTTTTACTAGTTGTAGTTGATATATAAAATGAATTAAAAATAGGATTTATTTCATTAATATTATTGTAGGGCATAAATCCAGTTTCTTCATCTTTTACTAAGTTTTCTTTATTAATTTGAAAATAAATTTTAGCTGTTACAATTAATATATCATCAGCAGTTTTGTTTAATGTTGTGTTATTTCCTTCTGAATCTTTTATAGCTCCTACTGTAAGAATCTTAGGGGATGCTCCATAAGAACCACTTTCCCAATAATGATTTACTATAGAAACTGTATCAGCGGAAACAACATAATCAGAAGTAGCAGGAAATGTTATAGTCAATTCTGACATTATAGTAGTGTCATTCAGTAACTTAGAAGATACATTAGCAGTTCCTTGGAAACCACCCCGCTCAAATGCATCATAACTAAATTCCATAGTATAACAAGTCTTATACATATTAGTATCGTTAATAACATTTCCATTGTATACTTTTTTATATACTGAAATACCTACTATTCCTTTAGAACTTACCTCAGTATTACTAAGAGGATAGAATAAACAACTAGAGAGAGCAGGTAAACAAAAGTAGTTCTTAGCTGTATAATTCTTTACAGTATTAGTTTTAGTATTAATTAATTTTAAATAATATTCATTATGTGTATGAACTTCTAAATTAGCGTTAAACATTAATAAACCTCCAAGATTAAATAGGACTAGTGCCTATATGTTCTAGTTTTATATTGGCAGTAGCAGTTATAATATTAAGATTACCTAATTCGTTATCAATTTTATATGTAGCAGTATCTTCACTATTAACAAATACTTTTTGTAAATAAGGAAGTCTAATGGTAGCTCTAGCACTAATACTATTAATATTACCCATTTCTGTAATAGGTAATATTATCTTTGGAATTTCCTTTAGAGTGATTAATGTACTAGCTTTAATATTGCTTATATTAGCAATTTCATATTTAGAATTATAATATAAATCCTCTCTACATTTTAAATATTGTGTAAAACTAGGCATTGGATAAATACCGCCCATATTAGGAACACTAGACAAATTTAAATATATACAATTATAAATATTACTATATGTGTAAATAATATTTATATTTACATCTACTATATCTTTAAATGTTATAATTAATTTATTTTTATTTATTTCTATATTTGTAAGTTCTAATACTCTATTTGCCGTTGTTTTTACTGTAATATAATTTTTAAGATATTCATAATTTAATTCATTATATGGATTATATAATTCTGTAAGATATTCAATAATAACTTTATGATTATCTTCTGTGTCTAAATAAGTATTTCTAGTTAATAGGTCGTCAATAGTATAGTTTACATTTTGTAGAGTTATATAATTTAAGTATTTTATATTATTAAGATTGCCTATTTCATCTTTTACAGCAGAACCGATATATGAACGTTCTGTAATGTGTACATAGTTTTCATTATCTGTTGTGTGTACAAGAAAAGCTAATCTGTAATCGTTAGTTCTTGTTACACTAACACCTGTAGCATTTGTGTAATTTCCTAATTTATAAGAGCTAGACAATGTTAGTTTATTAGATTCTAAATCATAGTAATAACTTACATAATAAACTTTATTATCTTTTATATATGAAATAACTAAGCCTTGGTCATTTTCAGGTTTAGCAGTTGTTCTATAGCCTAAACAGCAAGAAAAATTAGAAACATTTGTATCAACTATACTAACATAATCTAATACATTCTCCGCATGATTTTCAGCTATCAATTTAATGTTAGCTGAATTAATAAAACAAAGTTCTTTATTTTTATTAATATATGTAATACAAGGTAGTGATTCTGTTACATATAGGTTTTTATCTGTTTCCGTTGTGTTAGTTGTCCATGTGCCTAAAAAGTTTATTTTACAATCTATACAATTTGTATTATATAAAGTTAAATAATCAATCCAACAACTATAATTTAAATTATTATATTTATAATAACATATATGAATATTATCTTTTGTATCTATGTATGTAGCAAATAACTTATCAAATGAACCATTAGCAACTAATCTTTGTATGGAAAAATCACTAAATCTAAATTTACTATTGTAAACCACATTATTGTTATAATATACTTTAATATAATTATTAAATTTGTTTACTTGAAAATCATTAATAATAAAATTACTTATATTTTTATGAAAGTAAGAATTCAAATTTTCAAATGTATCTTGCATTAAATTCATTCCTTTCTAAATATAAATACTTTATGCTATTATGCAATATAAAACATTAGGGTCTTTTGTTTCTAAGTTATCATAATCTTCTTGTGTTATAGATACGACACTAACCATTGATTTTAAGGCATTAATTATAATATTATTATTGCTATTAATTTGATTATAGTTTATAACTTCATCAGGAACAAAGGTATGAAATTTATCTAAATTATCTATGTTCATAAACTACCACCTTATATAATTAAACATCAGAAGTGTTAGATTCTAGTTCATTTACTTCATCAGTTAATGTTGTTGTATCTTCCTCTTGATATTCTTCTGTAGTTTGTTCACAATTACAGGAATGAGATACCTTTACAACATTTTCAGCACCTGCTTTAATTAAATAACCTACAACAGCCACTTTAAATATATCAGCAACAGCTTCTATTAAGTTAGATATATAATTCATATCTTGTGTTTTGTATATCATAAATAATACAAATATTGTAACTAATAAAGAAAATACAGAAACACCTACAATTAATCTTTTAGAAAACTCCCAAAGCCACTTTCGTTCTTTTTTTACATTTATATCATAATTATTTTTCATTTAAGTTAGCTCCTCATTAAACATCTTCAATTACAATAGTTGTAGAAACTTCATCAAAATTTCTATTTGTTGCATTATACATATAATACTTAGAACTAATTGTGCCATCTTCCGCAGTTACTTTATTAACTCTGAACATTTTGCCATCAGGCATAGTAGGATTTAGTTCTATAAATGTTATCATATAATCATATGTAGGAACTACAACTAACGAATTGTCAATGCATTTATTTTTATATGGTGTATTATGCACATCTGTATCTTTTAAGTGCTTTTTAAACAATTCATACATTTCTTCTAATGTTTTAGGTACTTTGTCATCACAACATGGGCAACCACAATTACAACTACAATGATGACATGGACCGTAAGGATATTCTTTATTATTAGGAGCATCAGGATAAACTATAGTACCATTACTATTTGTAGAATTAGCTATTACGTTATAGCAAGCATTAAAGGTCATTTCTCCATTACCAATTTTTAAATTAACTTGCAATGTATTTAATCCTATAGATTTAACTTCTTCTTTAGATAGTAAATATTCTATAGTACCACGATAAGGATTGGTAATAGTTGTGTTACGCCAATCTCCCATTACAGTTGTACCATCATTGCGTTTAAATAAAATCTGAACACTATTTACATTACACAAATTCATTAGTACATTGTTGTTATATAAATGCATAACAAGTGTGTGCGAATTAGTATCCAATTGAGGTAAATCTACTGTATTACCTATATCGCTACTATTAGAAGTTAGGTTTATTTCATGCTTTACTGTAGTACAGCACTGATATCCATAATAGTTCTTATAATGTTCATTACTATATTGATTACCATTTATATCTAGTGTAGTTGGCACTATAAAATCTCCTTTCTAATTTAATTATTACTATGTGAATTATCTACTTTCTGTAGAGAGCGTAAGTCTTCCATTAAATTTGCTACAAAGTGATTACCATGTAAATCATCATGATATACTCTAAATATCTCTTCTAGTTCTGCTATAACATATGTACTAATGTGACCCAATTGCATATAAGTTCCATGTGCTTGTATAATTAAACCCTTTAATGTACACACTTTAAAAGCATTTGATTTTTCATTATTGGATTCATTTAATTTATCTAAACTGTCTAATTTTTCAATTATATTGTTTATTTTAGTATTTGTATCTTCCATTAAAGGCTTTATAATATCATTATTTATTTCATTTATAGTTTCTTCTTTAACTTTATCAGTAAGCTTCGCTAATTGTTTTTTAATAACATTTGTAATTACAGCACAAGCTCCTGCAACACTTGTGATTATACTGCAAATAGTAAGTATAGTATCCGCATTAATTGACATAATAAATCTCCCACTTAACTTTATTTTTTTATCTTACAATAAAATCTTTATCATTAAAATAATTATAAGATTCAGTAAATACTTCTATAAAACCACTAGAAGAATTTTCTAATGTACTTAAAGTACTATCAATAGATAAAGATTTAAGCTTGTTTAAAATGTTTTGTGTTATTTCTTTAGCCGAGCTTTTATCAGTAATTACTTGCTTATATACAAATACTCTTTCCTGTTTATCACTATCAGTAATATATAATTGTATACCAGTTTTATCTGTCACAATAATAGCACCTGATTTAAGATGGCTAATCATAGGCTTTCCTGTTTCATCATTGGTAAATGCTTTTGCATTTTTATAAGTTCTATAGTCTTTATTTGTAAAATCCAAAGGTTCAGGATTATTAAGGTCTATCTTAACTTGTGCAGATTTATTAGTTGTATCTGTAGCTTTTTTGCCATTAGCTAAAGTATAATCTTTTTCATATATAAAAAATTTCATTGTTCTACCACCTTCTTGTTAAAATTAAATTATAGTATTAGTAGTATTATATTTATAGTATAAGTAAAAATATAAAATAATTAAAAATTTTATTTATATATGTTTAATATTAGATATAAAAATTAGGCTAGTATGCAAACAAACATACTAGCCTAAAATATAACTGTTTATATTTTAATAATACATGGCATTTCTATGGTTTCTTCCATATTGAAGAATACCATCAGTACCTAGTGTTACACCTACACTGTGCAATTCCAAAACCTGATTTATGAAAGCTCTGTTAGTCTTCTTATAAAAGGGCTTAAATAATTTAGATTCGTTATAAATTCTGTACCTATAAATGTGAGTAATTGTATCAAAAGTTACATCCATAGTCATAGTATCATTTCCAATATTAAAACTAAACTTATTATGTTCTTGCATAATGACATCTCCTAATCATTCTCTGGAATAATTACTTCTATAGCACAAATTTGAATACCTGGATTGTTTTTAATCTGATTATTATTTATAAATTTATCAGATAAAGGCTTACTATATGTTTCTTTATAAGTATCAATTGTATCTTGCCAAAGTTTGTACAATAGTTCTTTATTATTACAGCCCAAATTTTGCAAATCGCTATCATTTATACTATCAAAACTAGTATATTTAGAACTTGTGACTCTTAAAAACAATCGGCTTTGTGTCTTATTAAGCTGTTTAGCATTTAATGATTTATATATAGATAAATCAATTTCAGATAGGTTATTTAGAAATAGTATATTTTTATCATTGTTCATATATGCAGGTTCTTTTACATATAAGAAATCATTGACCTTATATACATCTTTATTTGTAACTGGAATTATAAACGCTACTTGAACACCATTTATAATATTATTAACCTGTTCATTAGATAGAATAACAGGCTTACTTCTGCCTAGCAATGTTGTATATTTCATTAAAATATATCTCCTTTATTTCAAAATACTGAACTTACAAATTTACAAACAATCCAAACAAAGAATATTAAAACTGCCATAGATATTGTGTTTGTTAAAAGAGTGTTATTTGTGCCTTTATTAACAGTTTTATTAATTTTATAGGGTTTTAAGTTATTCTTTTTATAATCTTCTATTACTTCTTTACGAAAAACTTCATATCTAGCATCTGTTTCAGATTTAATACGGTCACTCATTGCAATGTCACTATTATATCTTAGCTGTTCAAGTAATGCACCCTCAGTTGTATCAAGTTCTTCTTTATAGTACCTAATAAAAGTATCTCTTTTATCTTTAGCTATTTCAATGTCTTCATATTTATTATTTATTTGTGTAAAAATAATTGTAATCATGTCATGAATAGGCACATCTTCAATATTAATACAAGGAAAAGTATTAACAAGATAATCTTCAAATGCTTCTCCATCATAAATCCCAAGCTCTTCATAATGTATATCAAAATAGTTACCCATATACTGTCTAAGGTAACTGCCGATATAAGTATATATTATTTTAATATCAGAATTACTAATATTTTCATTAATAATATCGCAAGTTATAGTATTACTTCTTGTGCTGAGATATTTTTCAAAGGAAACATCAAAACCATATTTTTCTGAAATCGCATGAATAGTGTTATATGACCTTCTAATAGCAGTATAATCCCAATTCATGAAATTATTATCTATAAAAGTGGTAAGATTTTTAGCTATTTTTTCATTACAATTTCTTTTACCTTCTCTTGTTACTTTATCTACATTAGCTAATACTTGTTCATAATTTGACTTTAAATTTTGTATTTCTTTTTTGTAATATTTAACAGTTTCAACTGGGTCGTCATTGGTTGTCTTTGGTGTTGAATCAGTTTTTTGTGTTTCCGACAATCTGTTGATAGCATCATTAGCACTTTTTAACTGACTTTCAAGCATAGTTATCCTATCATTCTGCTGTTTTGCATTGTACTTTGCTTCCGCTTCTGCCATTCTTACTCTAGTATTTTCTAATGACCTATCTGGCATACGATTACGATAATTTTCAACACGCCACAAATTCTCTGCAGCATTTCTAACTTCATCGCTAGTCATGGATTTTCCCCAATTAAAGTTATCAGCCATAAATAAAACCTCCTATTTGTATTTATAAACTTACATTCTTTAGTAATATAATATAAATTCTTTGTTGTTATTTATATTATACTACATTGTATGTACAATTTAAAGTATATTGTATATACAAAATGTAAATTTATTATTACAAATAGAAGGTTTTAAATAAATTGTATTAACTCCGACTTACGCCATCCCACTGGAAACCTACAGTGTATGTACCTCCACCATTATTAAGTCTAAATGTTAATGAGTAATTATGATTTCCACTGCCTTGATAGTAAGGATATATAACACTATATTTACTAGGAGATATTGGTATTACCCAATCATCTGTACACTTAATACCTATTCCAATATCAATGTAAACCCTATTACCACTAATTAATCTCCTACTATTCCAATTTATGTTAGTATAAGTAACATCATAACAGTTGTATGAAGAACCTCTACCTACCTGATAAATCTTAGGAGGGTCAAAGAAAGCTGTTTTAGTTTGGTAGAATTTTTGATATTCCCTTTGAATTTTATCTATTTCTTTAATAGCTCCATTTCCATTTGAGTGTGACCAAAACTGTCCTAAAATAACTTCCTTAACTTCAAAACCTAAGTCCTTATTTTTGGAAGGCTGTTGTACATATGCAACTAAATTAACGTCATTATCCTTAGCTTCAATCATCTGTACTGCATCCATGCTAATTATTCGTCTTGTAGTATCCCACCAATCGGAAGAACCTCTAATTAGTAAACTCATTTAATGCTTCACCCTTTTACTATATTTTAACTTTCTAATAAAATCTTTAATTCTATATTTTATATTAAAATTATCTGAACTTAATTTATTTACAATTAAATGTTTTGTACTAAAACCAGCAGCTCCCTTATGTCCACCACCACCAAATAATTCTGCAACCTTACTACAATCTACTTCATCTTTTGTAGAATAGACAGAATACACATAATTATCTCCATTATAAATATAGGAAAGAACAATATCATAATCTTCTATATAATGACTAAATATATCACTATTCCTACGCTTATTAAGTACATAGCAAGATAATCCACACAATATAGTTTCATATCCATAAGATTTACAATAATCTAAATCAGTACTAATTAAATATGATATAATAGAATTACCATTGTCTACCATTTTCTTTATGTAATTAAGACAATATTCACTATTGTTAAATAATTTATACCATGTTATATTGTTAGGTTCTGAAATTTTATCTTCTATTCCAAACGCTAATTGAAATGCTTTAGTACCTTGTAGGTTTAACTTCCAACAATCGTAATCATCTATTATGCGAACAATTTCAGGAATAGGAAAACTTTTAAGCAGGTGCAACCAACAATTATACATAGCACAAAAGTTAGTATCTATAAAATAATCAACATTTAATGTATTAAGCAAATTTTTAAATTGTATATCAATAGACATTAATTCTTGGGAACTTGTATGATGGTCTATCCAATGCAGTGTAGCTTTTTTAGAATATATATTATTACAAAGTTCAATAAATTTATCCTTCGTATTAGTGCTAACACTAAGGTCAACGATATAAATAATATCATTTTCTTTTATGTCATCGTAGTTAATAGGCACAAAAGTATTTAATTTTTCATAACAATAAGGAACTAATTTAAGTTTATTGGTGTTATTATACAATGTAGTATCAGACCAACTTAATAATACATTCTCTTGTAAAAGGCTATACAACACAGTAGCTGCTGAACCATAGCCATCATTATCTGTATGATAAAAAATATAAATCATAATAATTAATCCTCATTATCTTCGGTTTCGTCTAAATCATCTTCATTAAGATTATCTAGGTCATAACCTTCGTCTTCTAATTCTTGTGCTATTTGATTAATGTTATTAGATAATGTTTCATCATCTATTTCTATATTATTATTTGTAGTATCTTCATTTAAATTGTTTAAATCTACATTAATCCTATAGTGGCTCATTATTTCTTCCAACGATTCATCTGTTATTAATTTATATGTATCAGAATCACATTCATTAGGGGAACTTTCACTCGCTACTAGTTGTATAGTGTCTAATTCAAAATCAGTCTTGTTGCCTAAACTACCATCTTTACCATAGTTTAATAGTACTGCATTATAAGCCTTATCTATTGATTTAGCAACTACATAAGTAACACCTGGAGAAGCATTTCTAGCAAATTTGCCCGTTTTAACACCCTTTACTGTTATTTTAAATAATTTATTATTTCCCACTGCAATTACAATCCTTATCTGTATCTATTTCCAATAGTAAAGCTATTGAATAATTTATAAATAATTCCATCCATTTAAAATTATTATTATCATAGTCTACTAAAGAACTTAATTCTATAAAATCTTTATTAGTGTCATAAGAATTAATAGGCTGTTTACTAATTATAATTTTGTTGTTATTACCTATATTAATTAATTGAATATAACTATATCCTAAGTTATAAACACTTGTTAAAGTTATAATCTCAGTATTATTAAGTATAATAGGGTCATAATATTTAATATCAAAACCAAAAGAATTAATTATATTAAGAGTTTCTACCTTAGAGAAAATATAAGGCTTAACTGAAGCTGTTGTTGTGTATTGTACAGGTAATGCTACCATCTTAATATTATTCTTTTCTACATTAATAGTAATTCCTATATCACTATTTGTTCTAAAATGTTCAACAGTAATCTTATATCCTAGACTATTTTGTGGAATAGAACAAAGTTGATTCCATTCATTAATTATATATGTATTCATGTTAAGTTACCTTTCATTAAGAATTATCACAAATATGTCTTTTAACTTCATATTTAAATGATTCACTATCCAAAGTAGACTTTATATTTCTATATAGGTTACTTAGTATGTTGTAAGCCTCATTTATAGCTGTTTCGTTTTTAACACCCTTTGAAGTATAATGCTTAGTAACTAAAGGAATATTGGAATTGTTAGAAATTATTCTAAAAGCACATATCTTTCTTTCAACTGTACCTAATCCTAGTGCATCTTTACTACCACCATTTGTAGTAGCATATGTATATTGAAAATCTACTGTGAATATGACTTCTCCTATAATTAAATACATATAAGGACTATCACTACTAGAAGAAGGCTTGTCTGATAAAGACACAATTGTGCCTATATTTGAAAATGCTTGCATTAAATCACCTCTAATAAAAATAACTATATATTAGTAGTGTGCAAATTAAATATAAGTATAAGTCTTTATATTGCTTTGTGGTTTAACTGTTACAAGTCCTTCTTTATTTTTCACAATATAATCATTCTGTAAAGCTATAAGTTCATCGCCTTTTAGATTTTTGATAATTACACAAAACTTGCCATTAGGACATCTTTCCATATAGTAGGATACAGAGTAATTAGACAAAAATTCCTTTATTTCTTCCCAATTGTCCCTTGTTACAATAATTTCATTTTTATTCATATTAATTATTTCCTTTGCAGTTACAATTACAAGTTATATCTTTGCCAACAAATTTAACAACTTCCACAGTATCAATATAATTCTTGTAAAAAGGTTTTACTATGTTATCTTTAAATAAATACCAACCAAATAAGTCTAATCCTTCGTTAGTCGTATACCAACCAAAACCTAATTCATAATAATGTTCTTCTTTGGCATTAATCTTTATTAAATCACCTGCGTGTAATGTGCCAATACCAGGTATATCTATATGATTTTCAAGACACTTATACTCAGAAGGCATAAAAGTGCGAATAGTTGTATTAGTACCTGTATATCCTGTAAGCTTGTAAAATGAATTGTTCTTATCAAAGGTAACACTCACTGGAGTAATAATTTCATTATTAACTGTCATAAAAAAGTATTCATTCATATATAAGTATTCCTTTCGTATTAAGATAGTAACTCATTTAACTTGTCATCTACAGCTTTCTTTATATTATTTGCATTAGTTTCATCTGTAGTATTATTAGTTTCGGTAGGCTCTATAACTTCTGCTTCTTCTACAATCTCTACATTTTCTTCTGGTACATTTATTACATCAGGAGATTGTAACTGTTTAATAAGTGATGTGGCAGCACTTCTTATAGCATCTCTACAATCCCTTGTTAAAATAGAACTCTGTTCAACACCAGGAGCTAAATTAACAGTATTAACGACAAGTGTTTGTAGGCTATCATCTTTAAGTACGCTTGCAACAAGTTCATTAGACCTCTTTAATGACTGAGTTGTAATATCCATAGCTGTCATTATAAGATTAATATTGTCAGGTTGTTCGATAAGCTGTTTATTAACAGACTTCATAAACTTTTCTTCAATACTATCTAAAAATTGAGTAAGTCTTAATATTCTTTGCAATTCACTTCTTGCTTGTGCAACTAAGAATAATTTAGCTTGGTTTTCTGCATCTTTACCATTTAACTCAGCAATTTGTGAACTATGCATCTGTCCTTCTGCAAGTAATCTCATTTCGGTTAAAGGAGAATATTCATTAGTTAATTCATTTGAAGTAGCCATTAAATTAATCACCTTCCAGTTCCATTATATTTTTATATGTATTTACTAACATTTTAGAATAAGTATCAGATAACAATGAAACCATTTCACAATCCTCACCTGCATATATTTTAGATATATGAGTTTTAAAAGCTGGAAAAGGTTCAAAAGTAAATTCATAATGTATGGAAGGTTTACCTGTTCTTAAATGATTGTGATGCCACAATTTAGGAATTATAGTTAAATTACCTAAAAGAGGTATTTCAACAGTTACAGAAGGTATTTCTTCGTTTTCGTTATTTTTTATATTGTTTTTAACATTTAAAAATTCTTCATTAATATTATGACAAACTAAAGCTTCTATAAGTCTTAAATACTGTAAATTAATCTGTTGTGGAACATTTGTAAGTAATTCTATTTCGTTTGCATATTCTTTACATTTAGGTGAAAGAATAGTTCCTTGTTTACGCATTAACTATACCCCCAATTAAAGTTTCTTTACTAATTGTCTTAGTAGTTTAGTAGACATTAAATAAGATTTATTGTATGACTTGAATAATTTTAAAATATAATTTGAATTTGATTTTATACAAGTTTTTCTCATTCTTTTATAATTATCACATCTTACATAAGGAATGTTTTCAACAATTATACCATCTAAATAATGTTCTAATCTTGTAATAGTATCATCCATTTGATTTGAATTTGAATTAAGTAAATAATCTAGTCTATTCTGCACACAATCGTTAAAAAATGATTCCCTTGAAGTTATAGGTGTACATAATTCTTTATATAAGCTTAGACTTTCATTTACAAAATTGTTGTTATTTTTAATCATACTTACGTCCACCCTCTTTAAAAGAATTGATGGTCTTTTTAAGAATAGCTAACTTACGTTGAGCTGACCTTGATTGACTTAAATCATACCCTGCTTCATCTAAAGCTTTACGCCATGGCAGTTTGTCTACTTCAACAGCTTGATATAACATAAGAAGTTTTATAGTGTCTTTAAATTCATCTAATGTTGGAATTTCTACAGTCATTCCACCAAAGTATTTAATCAACTTAATAAAAGATTCTCTGTCCAATAAATAAGATAACTCACTTATTGTAGAATATTTTTTATAATCTTTTAAGGCATATAAGCTTTCACATATTAAAGCATATACATCAGGTTGTGTTAATCTATATAAATCTTTATCTGAAATCATTTTTAATAATCCTCCAAAGCAAATTAATCATCTTCCAATTTAGTTTTATCGAACTGTAACTGAGAAATATCCATATTATCTAGTGTATTTTCTCTGGAAAACAAACCAAGTTGAATTATTTGAGTTTTAATTTGATTAATAATTATGTTTACATAAGGGTAAAGTTGTTGAGGTATTCTAAAATAAGTGTTTTTGTTTTTAATAAGTGTAAGTGTAACGGATATCTGTAGGTTAAGTCTTTCTGCTGTATTAAAATTAAATTTAGTATCGTTCATAACACTATTTATGATAGAATCAAATTCTTCTAGATAAAGTTCTGTTAGCTTATCTTCTATTTTACAATAATCAGATTGCCGTATGCCTACACAACTTTGTAAAATATTTTGTTCTAAATTAGCATCTTGTGTAGTGTTTATAACAACTGACCAGTTTTTACGTTCATAATCAGATAGATAATACATATGTAAAGAACGAGATATATAATTAGTCCAATATTCAATTTTTGCACCTTTCTGTAATCTTAAAAAAATATCAGTAGCAACATCATAAGCTATCATTTCATAATCATACTTATTACTTCCAGGTTTTAAAACATTAAACAAATAATTAAATGTTAAATCGTGAATTAATTGATATATCTCTGGATTAGAACTGTCCTCTTCACATAACTGTGTTAATTTTGTTTCAGTTTCTTTAAAATTCAATGCCATATTACACTTAACCTCACTCACAAAAATTAAATATAAATAAAAATAATTTGTTATCTAACTAAATTTATTATAACACATTTTTAGATATAACACAAGTAATTATTTTAAAATTTTTAATTTTTGTAAGGTTAAACAAATAGCAAAGGCATTATTTATTAATTATTAACAAATGTTTTTTAGAACAATTTTTTAGGATAAGACTTTATATTTTCTTTAAGCCACTTTTTATAACACATATGACCCATACCTAATCTAATACTTTCCATATCTGTTATAGGTCTGTGACATCTTTTACAAAAATATTTATTTATATTTGTAGTTTTAAATTCATTATCTATAGATGATGTTGTATTTTTTATAATATAACGTTTATCCTCTTCAGATAAATTGTTTATATATTTTATAAGTAAATCTGCATTAATAGTATGATGACCTGTGTCTTCATTAACACTTGTTTTGGACAACAAATTAAACATTGTTATTTTAGTACCTCCTGAACTATAGTAAGTTTACAAGCAAATAGTCAATAATAATATCTTCTGCAATAGTTCCATTTTTAATACTTGTTTCACAATAATGTATAAGTCTTAGTGCTCGAAGTAATTCATCTAAAGTGTAATTATTCACTTTATCACTTACATTTTTAACTTGCATAATGTTAAGTCCAGTAATATTACATATCTCTTTGGAATAACCTACGCTTTTAACTTGTAATAAAGCTCTAAAATTAGTATATAAATTAGATATTATAATTAAACTGTTTTCACCTATACGTTTGCATTCATTGAGATAGTAATAACAGGATTCCACATTTCTTTTCAAACAAGCATCTACAAAGGAAAATACAGCATCTTCTGGAGGTATCCAAATAAATTTATTTTCCATAGCATACTTAAAAGCATCAGAATAGGTAAAATTACTTGCCTTACTTAGATTACGAATTTTATCACATTCAAGTAATATACGTTCATAGCAGTGTTCACAGATTTCTACCAATTCTTCTGCATATTTCTTATCCATACCAGGTAATTCTTTCAAAGTATACTTTGTTAATATATCTTTACCTAATTTATCAAATATAACTATATTATTTTGATTATGCTTGAAGAATTTGCTTCTTCTATCAAGAGTTTGATAAACTAAAATTACTATATTATCTTTTTGCACTTTGCCTTTAGTAAATTCTTCCCAAGCGGATTCACTTTGATTAATAAAGTCCTTATCGTCTCTTACAATATAACAGGTTTTAGTTCTTTTAATTAAACTTCTACTATTTAATTGAGTATATACAGCTTTAACACTATCAGCTTTCTGCACAGTTCCATTAAATAACTTACATATTTTATCTATATAAATATTTAATATAACAGTCTCATCACCAGTGAAAATAAATAAGGGCTGTAACTGTTTATTCTTTATTACTTGCTCTTTTAATTCCATTAAAGTCATTTAAGTTCACCACCCCTTATCCTCGCATTATTGTTCTAGCATTAATAAGCCAATTATCTATTACAGCTAACTTGGATACAGAGGATATTTTGAATTCGGATAATGATTTACAAGTCTGTGTACATAAGTTAGCATATTTAATAGTATCAGTATCTTCTTCAAGTATATATTTATTACAAATACAATTAACACATTTAAGAAACGTTATAATATCGTACTTTTCATTATTATTTTCATCATCTTTTTTAAGTTTAAAAGAATTACTAAGCTTTAGAGTATTAGCTAAAGATGCTTTACCTATAAAACCTATAACAGTTTTAACAAATTTAACAAAGTTAGTTATATTATATTGCTTAATAATATCTACTTCACCAGGGCTAGTGCAAATACTAAGAATAATATCTAAGTTATCTGTAATATTAGTATCATTATTAAAAGAACGTGCATTAATATAATTTTTAATATCCTTAGGACTATAAGGATTTATATTAAAAGAAGTTCCTCTGCTTAATATTGTAGGCAACATATTTTCCCTATTATTTAATGTCATTATAAAGTAAGAACTACTAGGGGGTTCTTCTGTTATTTTAAGAATAGCATTTTTAGCTCCTAAACTCATAGTATCCGCATTACTCCACATATAACAAGTAGGTTCTTTATTGGTATAAGACATTTCAATTATTTCTCTTACACTATCTATCTTATTTTCACAAGGAACAAATAACATATTAAGCTTGTCTGCTATGTAGTTAGCTATAAGCTTTTTACCTGTTCCAGTATTACCAATCAGTATGGAAAATCTAGGAAAACTGTTATTCTTCACTAAGTTATCTATTAGGTCAAGCAAATTAGCTTGACCTATTATATCATTTCTAGTTACCATAATACATTATCCTTTCTGACAAAGAAGTATAAATGTACTTTCAATAGTAGACTTAGGAGAACTCTCCCATTTAATTAAGTTAGACAACTTAATCATTTCACCAAGTAGCTGATTAAAGAACCCATAATGTTCATCTGTGTAAGCACTTAGTTTATTACTATACAAAGTAGGTATTCTTATATAATCAAATGAATTAATAAGACCATACTTACAAAGGTCTAGAACAAAATCTCCAAAGTCCTTGATAAACTGTTTTATATTAGCACCTGAATTATAAATATCTTCTATAATAGTAATAACATTTTTAGAATCATAATTATATGTACTATCTACAAGATTAAACATAATATCATAATTAACTCCGCCTAAAGCAGTAATTACATTTTCAAGTGTAAGATTACTATTATAACTAATGCATTTATCAAGTGTAGTAATAGCATCACGCATACCACCATCAGCTAACTTAGCAATATATTCAAGTCCTTCCTCAGTCGGAATTATGTTAGCATTTTCTTTATTCTCTTGTTCTATGATATATTTAAGTCTATTAATAATACCATTAAAAGATATTTTTCTAAAGTCATATCTTTGCACTCTAGACAATATAGTATTTGGTATTTTCTGTGGGTCTGTAGTACAATTATGAACCTTAACACCATTATATATAAATTCGTGTACAACTGGAATTTCCAAATCATATACAGAACACTTACCATAAGGTTCAATAGATTTAATATTCTGATACCACTTGTTATATTGCAAATCAGAAATTTGAGAAATTTCTTGTGTAGAGAAATTATTATTCTTAAAGATACGTTCTTTAAGCTTATTAAACCAATTCTTCAACTTTGAATTATTAGAACAACTAAAAGAATTATCTATTGTTATATAAGGTTTATCAGATGTTTCTTTATTTAATATGCAATTATAGCCCTTTGAAATTAATAACTGCTGTAATTCCTGTAACATTATACTAGATGAACAAGCTAATTGTAGTTTTGAACTATTTAACTTACTTGATAAAAAGGACTTTCCAAAAATGTTGCCTTCTGTATCATACCAACCCTGAATGAAACATATAAGTTGTTTTTTGTTCATTTTATATGTACATTTTGGAACAGAGGTAGTTCTTCCTGTATATCTACATTCATAACCAGTTTTATTATACCATTCAAGTAGTGTTTCATTGGATAGCTGTATATCTGTAATTATTAAATCACAATCTGCTACATCTACATTCTTATATTGCTTTAACCAACCCTCTGATACACAACTATCTAACTTACGATAAACATAACTTAATTGATGTTTAGGAATATCAATTTTCATAGAAGTATCACTACAACAACCATTACCTGTTAAATAGCCTAAGAACCAACATTCTGTATCGGTTAAATCCACACTCTCTTCACATTCATCATATGAATGGTATACTGCAATAACATCATTAGTAGTTAAATCAGAAGCACATTTCCAAACTTCTTGTGTACCATCTAAAACTTTAAGTTTATGATTTCCTGTACACTTTATCTCTTCTCCATTCGATAATGTTATTTTAAGACAATCTCTAATACCATTATTAAATACATTACTAACAGGTCTAAATTCATCACCAGTCCATACAAAATCATCTGTTGTAACATCTTTAATTTTCTTCATACCTTTTTTAGTATAAACTAAGCCGTTCTCTTCCAAACAGAAAATAAAGATTGTCTTAGCAGGTGGTTCTTCAATAAGTTTAAGTAAACTCTGCCACGCCTGGTTAGATAGCGAGTGGCACTCATCAATAATATAAACCTTATATTCTCCTGTCATGGACTTATACTTAGCATCTTCTATAATCTTACGAACATCTTCTACACTATTATTTGATGCTGCATCCATTTCAATAGGTGAACCTATACCCTTATTTATTTCATTAGCAAATATTCTTGCATCGGTTGTTTTTCCTGTTCCGGCACCACCTGTAAACAAGTAACAATTCTTAATAGTATCTGTTTTAAGCTGCTCCTGCAAGGTCATTTTAATAGGTGTTTGTTCTACTACATCATCGAAAGTTTTAGGTCTGTATTTAGTTGCTAATGTTTGCTTGCTCATAATTTACACGTCCTCTTCTTCTTTGTTTAATTCTTTAAGTAGTGATAAAAAGTATTTAAAAGTTTTTTCATCTATTGTGTAATAGTTTTCATCTTGTCCAAAATCAAAAGCTAAAGCATAGAACTGTTTTCTTTGTGCAAATGCTTCTTCCTTTGTCTTAGTAAGCCATTCTTTTTTAACTGACATAGTTTGCTGTGGTTTAGTTAATGTTTTACATTCAATAAGAAAATTATCAAGTGCTACATCTCCACCACAAAACTTAGCAGCTCCACTATTAGGTGTTGTTTTTCCACCTAAATTCTTAGCGGTTCTATTTTCTTGCTTTTTACTATAATATCGGGTAGGTTTTTGATTATTCATTAAACAATTATTAAACTCCTTTCATATTAAAATTCTTTGTATTTATTATAACATAAAGAACTTAAAACTTTTAGTTATAAACATTAAATAAATTGTAAACAAATTATAAATTAAATAGCTAGGCACTTAATAAGCACCTAGCTATTTATATAAACATACTTTTGATATGTTAATCGGCTACATTGATATCATTAACAGTAATAGGCTCATCTACTTCAATAGTGATAACCTTTTTACCATTAATAATCTTAGTATTGACAAGATGTGTATAATTATGATTATAAGTAATAGTAAATGCTCCTGTGGAAAGTGTAATCTTATCTTCTGTAAGTGCCTGAATATCAAGCTTCATATCACCTATGGCACTATCATATACCTTAGAAGCATTATTAACATTATCTTCGCTAACACCTGCTTCCCATAGAACCTTCTCAATATCGCTCTTATCAAGTCTTACAGGTTCAGTTTCATTTGCATTTACATCACGCTTTTCAATGAGCAAATCGTTAATGCAAGTAGTCATATCATAATTAAGTTCCTTACCCAAAGCACCTTCCAAAATAGTTTTAAAAGCCTGTTTCTGCTCATTAACGGACAAAGTAAACTCACAACCAAGAGTTTCTGTTACAAGGGACACATTAGGTGACTTTGGCTTGCTAGTATAAACAAGCACACTATTCACATCTGGACTTCTATCACTAAATGTAGGATAAATAAATCCATCGGTAGGTTTATCTACAATTCTTGTATGTGTTTCCTCACACACAATTTCGGGTGTATCAGTGCAAACAAGACCATTAAACACAAGTTCAACAGGACAAAGTGAACAAATAATAAAATTATAATCAACATAATTATCTGCTTCTGTGTCAGGATTATTTTTAGGAGCTTTATTTCCCTTATTTACAGAATAAGTACATTGCATAAGAATAATAGAGTATGTAGATACACATTCATAAGTGTCAATAATATGCTGAATAAAGTCCTTAGTTTCATCATCACTCAAAAACTTTGACTTTAGTGTATTATAAAATAATGATTGTGTACTAGAACTATTAGGAAAAGCATATTCTCTAAGACCCTTACCAATATTGCCTTTAAATACATTCTTAACATTTGCAAGTATTAGTTCAGACAAATCCTGTGAAATTGTATTATAAAGCTGATTATTATAATACTTAATATTCTTTTCAGCATCTACATATGCGGTTACAACTTTGTTAAAGTTCATAAACCCGCATTCATCGGAAAACACCTTTTTAAGTTCATTTACTTCTTTCTTATTCATAGAAAAACCTCCAATATATTGTCAAAAATTAAATGTCTACAATAGCTTCTATTTCCCAAGACTTAACATATTTATATGTTTTGCCATTACTTTCAAGGTCAATACCTGCATTTCGATGTATAATTACAGTATCACCTATCTTAACAGGTGTTATGTCATCTTCCTTAATCTTATTATCATCACTAATAGCAACTACTTTATAAATAGGTGTAAAGTGATTAGAATTAATAATCAACCCACCTTCTGTAGTTTCTTCTACATTAATCTTTTCCAAAATAACATTATCATTAACTGCTCTTAGCATACTTAAATCCTTTCTTTAAGACAAAGCATCATTTTTCTTAATTATTACATTAGGCTTAACATTATATCCCTGATTAATAAGAAACATTTTTACATGAGACTTTCTCTTATCAAACTTAGCCTTAGTAGGATAATCATATTTTTTCATACAATATTCCAAACCATATACAATAAAATCATTCCAAAGCTGTATATTATTATCAACACTAAGCCAATAGCCTATTGGAAGACTATTTCTATTATGTTTTATAGTTGTTTTCTTTTGAGCATCAACTTTTTTCTTAGGGGTAGTCTTTATATCATTTGTTGTATTAGTAGTGACAATCTTATTTAAGTGTAGTTTATTACACTGTTCACTAAGTCCTTCATTTACTCTTTTATACAAAGCATTTTCGGTTTCAAGCTCAGAAACCTGTTTATTAAGATTATCACATTTTGCAGTAAGCTGCTCTTTATCGCTTGTAAGTATATTAATTTGTTCTTTAAGATTAGATATTTCTTCTGTAAGGTTACTTGTATTATCTGCTATATCTGTAGGCTTATCAGAATTAAGTAAAAGAGTACACAACTTATATAGATTATCAAAATCACCATTAGTTTCCTGTGAAGCATTTTCTTTTGCTTTTGCTTCTAACATAGGCTTAACATACTTATCATATGTACCATCAACTTTCATTCTGATATGCTCAACCTGTTCCATTATATCATCTGTAATAGTAAAATAATAGGACTTAAAACAACTCTGATTAATTTGCTTAATCATATTAGCAAGAATATAAGAGTCACCATCATAGTTAAATTTAATACAATTCTTGTTTACAAAACGTTCGTGGGATTCACTACTTGTCAATGGAATTACTTCAATGAGTGTACCACTATTATTATGTAAATTATTACTGTATATAAGCACAGGACGTTCGCCCTGTTGCATATTAGGACACATAGGGTCTTCTTCCATGTTTACCCACCAAACTGTTCCTCTTGCATACCTAGCAGCATATTCACAATTCTTATTAATGTTTGAGTTAGAAGAAGTTGATGTGGATACACAGCTTCTGGTAGTTGTTTTGTTAAAAGTTTTCATTGTTTTGACCTCCAAAGTTTGTAAGTTCTCCGCTTAGTAAGTATTCAAGTTATCTTATATATTAAAGTATACAACTTTTACAACCGAAAATAAACAACATAAATTAAACAATTTGTAACATAATTATTAACTTAAAGTAGGAATAAATTATGTCTTGCTCTTGTACAAGCTACATAATACAACTTAAAGTCTTCAATGTCAGCTCTTCCATACCGACTATTTTCAGGATTATCCCAATAAACATAAACATTATCAGCTTCAAGACCCTTTGCAGAATGAATAGTAATTACTTTTACAACATCATCATTAAGTAATTGTTTCATATCTGCTAAATTCATACTGCTCTTTTTAAATGTGCTACAAGGTATTTCTGAATTAGTAAGCAAATCCATTACAATATTAACATCTTTATTAGTTCTACAAAGTATAAACCAATCCTTATAATAAGTATTATTTACCTTATGGTCAAGTTTAATCTTATTAATTATACTTCTTATATTTCGTTTAGCAATACTGCCTTTAATACCACTTTTACATATAGCAGGCTTTAATTCTTCGTCATAATCAATTACATTATCATTTATAATTGTATTAGAATAATTAATTATCTGACTTCCACATCTGTAATTATTTTTAAGCAGATATGTTTTCCACCTATCATTATTAACTAAATATTTAAAGTATTTATCGGTAGCTCCCTTAAAACCATAAATAGCTTGATAATCGTCACCTACTACAAAATTATGTCTAGCATTCAGGCACTTTATAAATTCATATTCCAAATTACCTACATCTTGAAACTCATCTACAAATAGATAATCTACATAATTACCTGTTTGTTCAAAATAAGCTGTGCAACGCTTAATAAGTTCATCAAAAGTAATATAATTTCTTATTTTAGCTACTAGGCTTACTGTTATAGGGTATTTATCATTAGGAGAATATTCAAGAATGTGTCTTAATTCTTCCATTACAGAAAAACCATATTTCTGAGTTATATATTCATAAACCTGACCATTATTATATCTTTGAGATTTAAAATCAGTATATACAGAATATGTAATGTGAACTCTGCTATCCTTGCAAATATCTTGCATTAAGTACATTTCACTTTCATCATCTAGTATTTTAAATTGTACTCCTGAACCTTTATAAAGTTCATTAGCAAAAGCGTGAATAGTTCCGATAAACATTTTATCATAACCTTCCGTATTAGATAATCTTTCAGTCATTTCCTCAGCAGCCATTTTAGTGAAAGTAATAGCTACAATAGATTCAGGCTTAACACCATCATTAAGAAGCTTTCTAATTCGTTCTGTAAGTACTGTTGTTTTACCACTTCCTGCTCCAGCAACTACAACAATATTATCATATGTTGAATTAATTACTGCAAGCTGGTCATCATCAAAATTAAAATTCATCTGTTTCACCTTTTATCTTATCTTGTTTTATTTGTGATTTTTTTTTAAACCAAATATTTCTGTACAGATTTCATTTATCTTAGTTTCGTCTAAAATATCTTTTTCATCATTGGAAGTTATTTGTATATCATATATATAATAGTTATATCCTAATTCATTTCTATAATCTATTAATTCTATGTGTGGATAATAATTAAATATTGGCAAATTATCTATATTTGGCATTACAAATGTAGCTGTTTTAGATGTAATTATAACACATAACATATGCGTTTTGGTAATAACAATACAATTAGCATAAATGCTATATGAATCAGGTAAATAGAATGTTTTAATTTTCTTATTAGACCTTTTTTTCATTCTGTAAATTCTCCCTGATTTTCATAAGCATAATGCCTAGTTTATTATAATTCTTAATAGAACAATTTTCACAATCACATATGCCCCAATAATTTTCATGCCAACTATTAATATACTCTATACAGCTATCCTTAGTATTAATAAGCTTTTGTTTAAGTTCTTCATTATTAAATTTAATAGTTAATAACTCATACATTATATCATCTTGTTTATATTCCCAATTTGAATATATTCTACTAGTAGAATATGACATAGCTGTATATCCGTCCATAGTGGTATAAGGTATTCTAGCTACTTTAGATGTTTCTTTACTTGCTTCAAATGCTGATTGAACACAAGTGTAAGTTAATCCTTTATATGTAATACTTACAGGATAACAATTATCTAAAAAAGCATATTCATTTTTAAATTCACATATATGGTTTATAGAATTTTTGGATATAGCCAAACTTAAATTATTATAAACAACGTCAGAAACACGTTTAGCCAAATCATCTAATGCAGTTTTAGTAAAATCAACTAATCCACACAAATAATTATGCTTATTATCATATACAGACACTTTATAATATACGTCTGTGTATGTAACTTCAAAATAACAATTTAAGTTTGATAGTTCGTCACTTAAAAATTTTTCTATTTTATTCATTTATTATTCCTTTTATTGAATATATCATGTCCAAAATTACAAACATCTATCATATGTTCACTATATTCATTATAATGTATTTCTTCTTGCTTTTTAAGTTCGTTGTATATAATTGTCTGCTTTTCTACTTCGAGAAGTCTTATTTTGTTAAAGTAAAATTTGCACTTTCTTTCTACTGCCACATAAGCCAATCCGCTAATAAAAGCAAGCAATGATGTAACAATAAAACCTATAAGCATAACTATGAATGTATGCTTACTTACATTTTCACTACTCATTCCAAGGGCAAGAATAAATGCTATCATTATATTAAAACCACCAAAAGTTCCTATATAATCATCTACTTTATCTGCAAAAGTAAGTGATGAATTATACTGTGTGATTTCGTAATTGATTCTTTCTATAGTTCTCATAATAAAATTCCTCCACAACATTTGTATTACTTATTTATCTTACATATATAAGTATATACTAAATTGCAGAGGAATTAAAGTATTTTAATTAAATATTATGTAAATAAATTATTAATACTATTCTTCTAAAGTTTCTTTACTTACATTTGAAGTTTCTGCTGTATCAGTTTCATAATCTTCATCGTAAACACTCATATCTGCAATATCATCAAAATTATCATTATCTTCTATAATATGATTAACATAAGCTTCATACTTAGCACAAAGATTGTGATGTGATTCAAGATAAGTTCTTACAGCATTTTCACCTTGTACTTTAGCAATAGAACCATCTTCATTTTCAACAGTTTCACCTGTAACAGGGTCAAGGAATGTAAACCATGCACCAGCTTTATTAATACAATTATACATAATACAAATATCAATTAAATCATGTAACTTATCAATACCTGTTTCATAAATAAGTGTATAACAACCTTGTTTTCTATTCGGCTTGCATATCTTTGTCTTTGCAACGTCCATCATTACTATATGACCGAATGGAGATTCTGTTTTTCTAGGTACTTCTTTATATTTATTATCAAGTAAAGAACCTTTTCTAAACATAACTCTAAGCGAACAATGATGTTTCCAAGCTTTACCACCAGGCGTTGTTGTACCACCATACATACTATTCATATCATCCCTAAGCTGATTAATACCAATAAAGGAAGCTTTTTGTTTTCCACAAATCATGCAAAGTTCTTTGGAAAATCTTGTAAGAGCCATAGCAATGCCACCATAAGTCTTATCTTCAATGTTCTTCTCATACTGTTGCTTAGACATAAGAATACCTAAACTATCAAGAACCATGAAACCTACATCACCTGTATTAAGAAGTTCAATGCACATTTCAAATATTTCTTCCGCATACTGTTCTTGTGGCACAATCTTAACCAGATTATCTACATCTACTCCAAGTTGTGAAGCCCAAGTATCATCAAAAGTATTCTCAGCATCTACCCAAGTTACCTTTCGTGGACCTCTGTCTAAAAGGTAATTGAGTCTAGCTGTCTGTTCCTTAGTAAGCTTATTAGTATTGTTAAGTCTATCTACTTCTTTATTGTATTCTTCTAAGAAATACTTCTGAGCATTTCCTACAAGGTCCAGTGCAGTAGTAGTTTTACCACCATTCTCTTCTCCTGCAAATTCTATAACCCTACCTAGTGGAATACCACCATATGTCATATAATTTGCTCTAGGACTGGAAAAAGGTATCTTAATGCAATTATATGAAACAGCACCTGTAACAACTAACTGCTGTTTATACTTACTGTTTATATCCTTTATAACTGAATCTAAATTAGACATTATAATTTCCTTTCACTAAATATTACTTGTTCTACTTAATTCAAGCTCTGTTATTCTCTTAGATAGAACTTTCTTAACTGACTGCAATAATTCAAGTCCTAAATCCATTCTTGATTTAACTATCTTATAACAACGCTGATAAATAGTATGTACAACAGATTCGGATTGACATTGAAGTTCTGCAATAGCTTTTTTATCATTAACTGTACCATTTGCATTGTTAAAAGCATTATTATATACTTCTAACTTAGTAGACTTAGCTATATCTTCTTTAATGCCCATATGTTCTTGAGCATCACTTACTTGATATAAAATAACAGGTAGTGATATTGTTATATCTTCTAGTATTGGCGTTGGTATTGACTTTAAGTTATCATCGGCTAATATAGATTTTACATAAGTAATATAGCTATCTAGTTCTCCGCAACAACTTTGTACAATTTCATCTACAATGCTATCTAATACACTAGAATTATCATTTACAGCTTGCAAGCCATTTGTAAGAATAGTAGTATCTTGATTAGTTATATCTGAAATAGAAAACTTACTCATTATTTAATTTCACCGACCATTCTTTTATATTCCAATATGATTTACACATATTTTCTAGATTAGTTACAAACTTAGTATGGTTATAATTAAAATATACTCTATTCTTCTTTCCCTCTATATCGAAATAATTAACTTTTTCATGGTCAATATCTTTAATATTTAAAGACTTCTTATTATCTTCATATCTAAGCTTATTCATTTCTTGTATAGGTATAAATATAGTTGTATCATAATCTATAAACCATACACAAAAGCCTGCTAAAGTACCGAATACTTTTGATTTTTCTGTAAGTCCTTCCCATTGGTCAGTTGTAATAGCACCTTTGAAATTAAGGGTATTACCATATGTACACTTACACTCTAAAAAATATGAAAATGGAAAACGATAACCTGTAAAATCACAAATATTTCTTATAGCTACATAGCCACCTACAGGGTCAGGAAGTCTATCTATACTAAAAGGATAACTATTATCGGTATTATCAGTTAAACTATCTCTTATATGTTGTTCAAATTCTTTTCCTAAATTCTTCTTCTGCATTATTCATCACCTATGGATTTACAAGTTAGTCTATAATTACAATATCTACAGTTCTTATTATTTGGCATTAGTATAAATTCTTTTGGCTTAGGCGGTGCTTTTTTATTCATTATATATTTATCACAAGTTTCTATTTTTTCAATTAACTGATTTCGCATAATATCTGTAACTGTAAACATATAACATTTCTTAGCACAAGTATCTCTATTTTCATAAAGAAATATAACATTATTAAGTCCTAAATTTAAAGAATAAGCAATAGCTTGATTATTATGACTATCATCTACATAAGTGCGTTTATTAAACTTAAAACTTGTTTCTGTTTTAATCTCTAATATGTAGTAGACTCCATTATATTTAATAATGCCATCACATAGGAAACGCATATTATACTTAGAATTAAACAACTTAGTTTCATTTCCACATTGTTCAATTACTTCAAGATTTGGTATCTTATGTTCAGTAACATAATCAGCTACATTAATATATTCACAATCAATACCTACATCTTTCATATGACTAACTGCATTTTGTATATCAATATGTCTAGCTGTTCCAGATTCACCTATACCTATTAATTCTGATGTAGTATCTTGTTCAATATCTATATCTGCACCTGTAACTTGAAAATACATATTTCTAATACAATTTAAAGAAGAAGGCTTATAGGATAGTGATACCTTATTGGGCATATGTTGTCTATTATATTCACAAATCGAATATGTTAAATCAGCTACAAAAGAGTTAGCTATTTTATCTTGTGTTTCCTCTTTCGTAGCTGCTTCAACTAATTTGCAAATATTTTTAAAATTAATATTTGCCATATCTTATATCATTCATCATCAACAAGAGCAGTAATCTTAGTTACATTCTCTTCTACAAATTTAATACAAATATCTTCTGGGTGTGCAAAATGAATTTCAACAACATCAGAAGTAAGTGAAGTAATCTGTGCTTTGAGTTGCATTGTATTAATGACACAAGTATAAGGCTCTGTCATAGATACTTCACCAATATAAGGAACTACTTCCATAGCTGTATTAGCCTTATTAGAAATTTTAATTCCTTCACTAGTGAAGTTAAAATTAAGATTGCACTGATTAAAGTCATCTACAAAAAGTGACATTCTATCCAAAACATTAAGAAAAGCTGTTTTACTTACTTCACAGTTAGATAAAAACTCAGTATCAAGATAACTAATAATAGGTTCATTTGGATAATCACTAAGACCATCAGCAATAGTACCGTAAACAATCATAGTTGGTGTACTAAAAAGAAGTTTATCGCCATTTTTACTAAATGTGATATCTTCATCACTAAATAAACCAATTAAGTTCATAAGCTGAGAAGAGATAAGAATTGGTTCGTCAGTAATGCTACAACTGTTAATAGCAATGTTAGCAGCATCAGATGTGATAACATATTCATTATCACAATAGTAATTAATAAGACTTCCCATCGCAACATCTGTTGATAAACAACCCTTATTATAATTAAGAATTGACTTGATTGATGTTGACTTGATAATGGTGGAATTTCCTATAGCAGTAAAACTATACATAGGATACTTAATAGGATTTCCCTCTTCATTAAGTGGAATATCAATGTTATATGTACCATTGCCCTTAAACACAAGACTATTATCTGTGAGTTCGAGAGTAATATTTTCAGTTGTAGTTTTAGCTACAAGCTTACTGAACTTATCTGCACTTATAACCACAGTAAAATTATCTCCATTAAGTTCATTTTTCTTAACAGTAATGTAATTAGTCATATCTGTTGTAGTTAAACTAAGTGTTCCGTCTTCAAAATTGATATCAATATAACTAGTAATAGGAAGAAGCTTATTGTTACTAGCTCCTCTAATTACCTTATTAATCATAGATTGCAAAGTCTTAGTATTAATAGTAAAGCTCATTGTTTTAACCTCCAGTTATAAAATAAATTATGCTATTTCTATAGGTTCGCCATACCAATGTTCTGTATATTCAGCATCACAACTAATAGGAACAATTAGGTCTTTAGCAGCATCTATCATCATCTGCTCCATTAGCTGTCCACACCTTTTAGCATTTTCTCTAGGACATTCTGCTAAAATTTCATCATGTATTGGTATTAACATTTTAAATCCTAAATCTCTAAGTTCTTGATTATTATAAAGTTCTATCATTGCTAACTTGGTTAGGTCAGCAGCACTTCCTTGGACTCTAGCATTAACACATTGTCTAGTAGCATCGCCAATCTTTTTAGTGTTGTCCTTAACAATAATGCCCATTTTATCCAGTTCATCTTTAATTCTAATCTTATCCCTATATCTTTTAGCATTTAAAAGTTTTTTAGTGTATTTTTCACAAAGTTCTGTTGGAACTTCTACACTATATTCTTCATTATCATCATCTGATAATGGGTCAAAATCATCAGGAATTTGACCTTCTTTATAAGAAAATTCATAATAAGGAAGTTGCATATCTACAAGTCTACGTTTTCTACCCCAAACAGTAGTAACAAACCCATATTTTCTTGCCATTTCCTCACTATCTTGTTTGAAAGCTCTAAGTCCTTCAAATTTATTAAGAACGTCATCATAAATCTTTTGTGCTTTTTCAGTTTCACACCCTAGCTGTTCAGCAATAGATTGAATACTTCGTCCATATAGAATTCCAAGCACAATCGACTTCGCACTTGTTCTTCTTTGCTTACCTTCTGCATTAGTTTTATCTGTTTTATTACCATTTTCATCTAAGTAAAACTCTAAACATTCTTCATAAGTCTTATCAAATGAAATAGCAGCAATTTCAGAATAAACATCTTTGCCTTGCTGATAAGCTTGTACCATCTTTTGGTCTCTACTTAAATGTGCAGTAACTCTAGGCTCTTGTGCTGAATAGTCACAAGAAATAAGTATGTTACCTGGACTAGCACAAAACATTTGTCTAACATCATGTCCTGCATCTACCTTAGTACCATCAATAAGTTTCCAAGGTTTGGAAGGGATATTCTGCATATTGGGGTCATTTGAACTTGTACGTCCTGTATCTGCACCTAACTGATTAAATTTACAATGCACTCGTCCATCTTTTGGATTTGCTATTTGAGGCATTTTATCAATATAGGTTGATATAAGTTTTTCAAGTTTACGTTGCTCTACAATAGCTTTGCAAAGTGGATGGTCTAACTGAGCTAAAATTTCAGCACCTACACCTCTAGGTTTTTTATCATCTACTGAAGGCAACTTAAATATGTCATAAAGCAGTATTGCTAATTGTTTAGTACTTGCTACATTTATAGGGTCTTCCAAACCACTATTATAATGAGTTCTTCTATAATTATCAATATCTACTTTACACTGAGATATAATAGAATTTACAAGTTCTTTAGCATTATCAAGTAATGCGTGATACTTCTTAGAAAGTTTATCACAATACTCGAAATCTAATGCTGTGCCATTTTGTTCCATATCTATAAAGGCATCCATAGACTTCATTTCTATGTTGTAGAATACATTACTTACTCTTACTAAATCATGTAATTTACACTTTTCATTTTCAGGGTCAAGAAATGCTTGCTGAAAATCATATAGTTCATATGTTACCTCAGCATCTCTTGCTGCATATATGTATCCGTCCTTAATAGGAACATAGGCAAATGACATGGAATCAAACAACTTTCCAAAACTCCAAGCTGTACCCTCTGTATCTTTTTCCACATACTTTTTATGTAGTGGTTTAAGTCCATTACTAGGTTCGTTTTCATTTAACATTCTAGCGGCTATGTAACAATCAAAGAAACAATGTAATCTTACACCAATCTGATTCCATATTACACGAATATCAAATGGAGCATTAAACATTATTATTTTAGTATTACTATCTAATAATCTTTGAAATTCCTTTTTACAATTTTCAACAGATATCTGATTATCTGCTTTAAATGATGTAATGTAGCTAACGTGATTAATTGGCACATATATAGCTTTCTGACCTGGAGTATAAATACTAAAACCAACAATCATATCCTGCATAGGGTCAAGTCCTGTGGTTTCTGTATCTATTGCACATATATTATTTTCGATACAATTTGTAAAATAGTTATGTAATTTCTCAGGTTCATCTCTAACAACATCATATCTATCTTTATATTTACCTAGTTTAGTTTCTACAAGATTTGATATAGATGCTATCTTAGTGGCTAATGTTCCTCCACCTTTAATCACCAGCTTAGGAGTTTGTACTTGTGTTGTTTTATTTAATAACTGTTTATCCTTTAACTTAGAAGACCTTGATGATGGCAAATTAAATAATGAAGCCATATACATCAAAACCCCTCTTAATTAGAATACATCATTGTCATTAATTGTATTATTTCCTCTATTTGTAGGTGTATATCTTCTATGAATCTGTCCTTCTGCATTACCTGTGTAATTATTAGCATTACCATTATTTCTAGGTGTGAAGTTAGCATAACCATTATCACTGTTATCACTAGAAGTGTTCATAATAGGTAACTTACCAGTAGTAACATAAGTATTAAGGGTATCATAGTCATAGTCAAGAACAAGTGATTCAAGTGGATTAGCTGGGTCTGGAAGGTCTTCCATTGTAACACCATCAGGTTCACCTAGTTCAAATGAATACTTAGTATTAGTATCTCCTGCTTCACCATGTCTTGTGATAGTAATAGGTGTTCCACAAATATCTCCCTTAATAGATGTAAGTACAGGAACAAGAGTCTTTAGTATATTTTTACCCCTATCCCAAATAAGTACAGTGTCTTCATCAATGTCATAAAGCGAGAAGAAAAACTTACCTGACTGAAAATTTCTTGCCTTACAAAGAGGACAACTATCAATAGGTTCATTATACTCTCTAAGACAGTTTACATATCTGTTTCTTCCATTAACATCAATTCTATGTACAGCATAGCCCTGAATATCATCAACACTAGTATACATAAATCTTACTGTCTTGGAATCACCATCGTTCTTTAGAGAGAAAAATCCAGCTCCATTTCCTCCATAGTTTTCTGCATCATTAAGTCCAAATTGTGCCATAGTTTTTAATTCCTTTCTGTTTTAAATTTTTAAGTTTGAATTGATTAATTATATATCAAAAATAACTTATTGAACTTATAAGTTATTCGGATACCTAAAAAGATTATATAAAAAGACTTAACGCTTAAAAGCAAGCGATATAACATTACTGTAATATAATTAATTATAAAACATATAATGTTATTAGCCTATAATGCTTAAAAGCGTTAAGTCTTGTGAAGATTTATGTCAAGCAAACAAGTATTAGCTATGTTATAAATAAAAAGAGTTGTCATAATTTTATCAGTCCTTTGTATTGAGTGTTTAAGAGTTTACGTTTATCTTTTCGCAATAAATTAAATAATATTTATCTTATGTAGTAATTATACTACATTTCTATAAGTTTGTAAATAGTAAAAGTATACAAAGTTTTATATTTAATTTTGTTTATATTGTAATGTTATCTTATAAGTAAAATTACAATATAATTTGCAAATTTTCTATTTCTTCATAGGTACATTCATTTATATCTTTTCTACCTTTAGGAAATTTAACTTCTGTAATTAATTTATTATTAATATAATATTTAATCTTTTTTCTTGCTTTCATACCAGCTTCATCAGAATCCGTTGCTAATATATACTCTCTAACGGGTAGTTTCTTTAAAATATCAAATTGATAAGGTGTTCCTAATCCATTTAAAGCTATAGCATATTTATTAGAATGTGTCCATAAAGTACAACAATCTATAATACTTTCACAAATATAAACTGATTTAGGAAATGGCTTTACCTGAGAAAGTTCATATAATCCATATATAGGCTTTGTAACAGATTCGGGATAATGAAACATTTTATTGCTAACACATCTTCTAGCAATAAATAATGTTTTGCCATTAATATCTCTTACAGGAAAAGTTAAACATTTATAGTGATAGTCTTTGCCAGTTTTCTTAGACTTTAAAATAAAATCATCATCATATCCAATATCGAAACGTTCTATAACTTCATCTGTTAATTTACGCTGATACATATAAGGGTGAGTATATCTGTAAGTATCTAATTCTTCTTCTGTAACATATTCAATAGGCTTATTCTGTTTAACTTTATTAGAAGAATGTCTATTCAAATCTAATTCAAGAGGTTTACGTTCCTCCACTGTTAATGTTAGAAAGTTTTTAAGTAACCACTGTGTACCAAATAAGCCACCGTCATTATGTCTACCAAAACAATCACTAATCATTTCAGGCAATGAAGCAGTATAACCACATTGAAAGCAATGTACAGTTCCAGCAGGAGTTATTTTTTCGCTGTTACCTACCCTAGTAATTATTTTATTAGTAGTAATACCACAAGAAGGTTTACGTTCTTGTCCATCTTTATGAATAGGACAGTTAAACTGAATATGATTGGTTGTTTCTATAAACTTAGCAAAACGGTCAACTCCTTGAAGTGCTAATTGAGCTTTAAGCTCTTTAAGCACTTCTATTTCAGGAGTTAATATAGGTTGATTATTAACATAAAACATATTATATAATTATTCCTCTATAATTGAACATTAAATAAAATTACTTCTTTTTATATCGTCCACTCACAATCTTAGGCACTGCATTATTCCAAGTAACATGATGATGTATTCGATAATGTGTATCACCCATCATATTTATTTTTACAGCAGAGGGACAACTCATAACTGAATAAAAACTTTTTATATATGTACCTAAGTCTAAATATACTTCTGTTAAACCTCCACTGAATTGTTGAGTATCTACCTGTTCTATAGATGCGTGTTGAACTGTTAAAAACACATCTCCTCTTGAGCCCAAAGTTGTATATGCAGTAGTATCTTCATTTATTGTACCTGTAAAATAAAATCGTTTATCCGTTGAACAAAACCAACTGTTCATTATCTTTCTAATAGTTTTACCAGCAAGTAATGAACTAGACAAACCACCAATGTAATCTCCTGTTTGGGCTAGACCTACACATTTAATATATTTTGATGATTCTAGTAATTCAAACATAATCTGAAATAACTCATTAGCATCTTTACAATATCTTGTAGATAGCATATTGTCTTTTTCAAATCTATATCTAATTTCAGTGTAATCATCATCTAAAACAACAAAATATTTATATCCAAGTTCTTTAGCTATATCAAAAACTGCATTTCTAGCATATACTACACAATTTAATCTACCAAAAGTATCTTGTTTATCAACCCAACTATAATCTTTCTTATCAAATATATAAATGTTTTTATCACCATATATGTTTATATATTCATTTAGCATAGGGTCATCATTACCTAATATCAGTTTATAATCTCCTAAATAATTGCATTTATCTATAAGTGTGTGTAAAGTCTTACAAAAATTAGGACGATTATAACAAAGTATAAATGTACAATACTTATAATTCATCTTTCTTACTCCTACTATTATTCTTAATTAAGTTATCAATTTTTTTACTAGCAATTACATAACCATTCATTATTGCATCTTCTAAATCAATTATAACTAATGCAGATTCTTCCATAAGCGATTGCATTTCTTTAGTTGCATGAGCATAATATTCTGCAATTTTAGCATAATTAAATACTAAATGACGATATGCTGCCATAGTTAAAAATCTCTTTTCTTGTTCAGTTACATTTGAATTTTTAATATCAGATATTAGCTTACCAACTTTTGTAGTAAGAACTAATTCTTCTATATGAGGTTTTTCACCTTTAATTTCATACTGTGGCAAACTAATTTTGCTTGTATACTTATCATCTGTGATTTGTTCCTGGTTACTTAGTTTAAATAGTTCTTTCATTTTATACCTCCAATTAATTATAATTAAATAAAACTAAAAAGGACTTGAGCCATCAGCAAACGCCATTCTAGGTTCAGGTTTTATATTAGCTAATGAATTAGAATTGACATTATTATTTACTCTTGAAGTAGGCTTATGACTAGTGTGTGTAGTTGTCTTAATAGCGTTTACATCATTTTCACCTGGAATATATGTGAATATACCTGTATCTATATCCCATGTATAAACAAGCTTACCGCCATTAGCACCATCACGATTTTTCTTAATACCCATTTCAAGTCCAGGTCCTGTCTGTCTTAAAGATATTACCTTAGTAGCGTTCTGGGCAATACCATCTGAATCTCTTATGTTTTCAAGTTCAGGTGTACCATTCTCATTTTCTTCTTTAACACCACCTCTATTGGACTGCACAACTACAAGAATAGGTATTTGCAACTCCAAGCTAAGTGACATTAAATCTTCGCTTATATTCGTAAGCGTAGTAGTTTTATTATCTCTAGCACTTCCACGTTCATCTGATAGATATGTAATACCATCAACACAAAGCATATCAAGCTTATTATCAAGTACAAATTGTCTTAACTTGCCTACTGTAATTCTTTTATTAAAATCTTGTGGAACAGCTACTATAAAAGAATTAGTTTTATTTTGAAGTTCATTAATATAATCTTCATATCCATCAGCTTTACCTTGCATAAGTCCTGTATTAGAAAAATGATTATGGTGTGTATCAAATCTATAACCAATCTTATTAGCAGACATCTCTGGAGAAATATAACCTACATTATAACCTATCTCCCAAGCATGAGTTGCTGTTTTACTAAGTATCCAAGATTTACCCTGTCCTGTTCTAGCAAAAAATACTACAAATTCTTCTCCTCTTGCCCAACCTTGTACTATAGCATCTAGTTCTTCAAATCCTGTTGAAATACACCAAGGCTTATCTTTGTTCTGTTTACTATTAAATTCTTCAAGTCTTAACTGAGCTTGTTTAACTATATCTACATAAGTATGTGCTGAGTTAATGGCTAATGTAGGAAGTTGTGATTTTAAATATTCAACAGCATCATTAGAATTGTCTTTAATCTTATCAGCACATATCCTAATAACATTACACATTTGTTGATATAAATGTTCTTCACATATAGTATCTACAAGTGCTTTATCTGACTCCGTAACTTCAATAAAATCAAAATCATTGAATTTAGCTATAAAAGTTTCTTTATCTGGAACATTTCCATATAAATCAAAATGTGTTACAATAAACACAAATTCATCTGTATATTCGTTAAAATATTCAGAAGTAAGATTATTTTTCTTTATAATAGAAATATCCTTAGATTGCAATATTTTATTTAGAATTTGAAGTTGTACCAAAGTCATCCCTCCTGTCTATTCCAACAAGCTCTACCTTAATACTATCATTCCAAATTCTACTTGTTAATCTAGTACCTACATAATCTAAGAGTTGTTCTCTGTTTAAGTTTCCTGTGTATATGTTGGATTTAAAGTTTAATTTTCTTTGGTCTATATAAGATAACAATTGAGTATAATCGAAATCGCTTAGTTTATTAGCTCCTATATCATCCCATATCACTAAATCTGCAACATTTATTCTTTTTACAAAGTCATTAAATTCAAAAGATGGATTATTTATATTCTTCTTAACATCGTTTAAAAATGCAGGCACAAATATAAATAAACCCCTACATCTAAATCTATTACCATACCAAACATTATTAAAGTATTGTTGCATTAGCTTAATACTCCAACAAGTTTTACCATTACCTGTATTAGAGGAATGAATATATAAGTTTTCTCCGTTAGCAACAAATTCATTAATATGGTCTTGAATATCTTTTAAAAAGTAAAATGCTTCAACATCTTCTTTTTGAGGTTGTAAAGAAAAAGGTTGCTGTCTTGGTTTTGGAATGTTACTTAAATACATAAGATAGTCCATTTCACTATATCTTATACAGCGTTTAGTACATTCTTTTGTATTGTACTTTTCACATATCTTTTTATACCAACAATTATCTTTATCGAAATTAAATTCATATGCCATTTTATTATATATCTCACCACCACTATAAATAAAATATTTTATATTTATTATAAATGATTTATGTTATAAAAATATAAATTAAGTGTAAATGAAATGTTAAATATAGAGAGTTACATTTTATGTGCAACTCTCTATCTGTAAAACATTTATCTAATTAGTTACCAGTAGAACCGAAACCACCATTTCTAATTCCATCTGCATCATCATCAAAAGTGACACCATAAAGAATAAATATACCTTGACAGAACTTATCGCCTTTGTGCAATGTTAAAGGTCTATCTACTGAAAACTTAACCATTATATGTCCTTCGTTATCAGAGTTATAATAATCACTATCTATAATTCCTATTGTATTAGCTAGTCTCATCCCATATTTAAAACCTAAACCTGACTTTGGAACAATAGCTAGAAATACACCCTGTATAAACTTAGCTCTAATTCCAGTAGGAATTGTGTAATATACATTAGGTTTTAGTTCAAGGTCATAAGGCATATGAAAATCATATCCTGCTGACCCCATAGTAGCCCTAGTAGGAATAATAATATCTGCATAAGTATCCATATTTATTTCGGAATAATTTTCACCTACACAAATCTTAGCACAATCATTATCAAACTGTTCTTTTGACACTTTTGAAAATGATGAATCCTGTCCAACAATAAACTTAATATTATTATAGTTAGTTGTATTTATGCTACTCATATATTAGCCTCCATATTAAATTATTATCTTTTATCTACAAGTTCTTCTGCAATGCCTAAACATTCTGCAACTGTAAACCCTATTGCAATAGGTATTACATTAGTTGTACAAATTGTTACAATAGTTACTTATAATATATAATTTTATCTATATTATAAATTTTATAATAATTCTAAGAATAAAATTAATTATGCTTAGGTGTTATTATTAAAGGTGTACTACACGCCTCTATTGAGTTTATAATAGAATATACATCTATATTCTTTATATTCCCAAATACGTTTTCATCTTTTTGAACACTTTGTATATATTTACAGTTATAACATAATATAAAAATTATAAAATATGTTATTTTATAGTAAAAACTACTGGCGTACTGCAAGCCTCTACACAGTCTGAAAATATATTTTCATTCCACGCTTCTTGTGTAATTAAATATTTTTTCATTATATTATAAGAACCATTTACATCTGCATTTATATATGTTCTGTTAGAAGTTTTAAACAAGCCCCTTTTAACTCTTCTACCTAAATATGCAGAATGTTTTTGAATAGGCTCTCTGTCAAGGAAACTACATTTAGATGTATAGGATTCCTCATTAGTGACAACTGTTATGCCTGCTAATCTACATTTATATGTTAATAAATTAATAAATTTTAAAAATGAAATTTGTACAAATTTCTGATTATTCTTTTTACTCATATTAATGTCTTGTTTCCAACCTTTATTATATCCTACTATTAAAGTAGATATTTGGTTTTCGACTAATTGATTCACTATACATCTAGTTGCTTTATGTAAATAAGTCTTAATTCTGTTATTTCTCTTTAAGGTTATTTTTGTCATACGATTGGTTCTATATTCGCTATTATTTACTGTTTTAGCTATAGCTTGTAATTTACCTATCTCCTTATTATAATATCTATTAATAGATTTTATAGGTCTACCGTTAATTATAATAGGTTTATTATTAGTAAATGTCAAAGTTGCCAAGTTACTAACACCTAAATCAATACTTGCTATATTGTTAGTGTTAATTATAGGCTTACACTTTGCTTCATATCCTACTTCTACAGTAATTGTTTTTCTAGTAGTATTAGGTACAACTCTAACAAACTTAACATCATTAACATTTATATTAGGCTTAATAATAACATTAGTTTTAGATAACCTAATTGTATTAGGCTCTAAGCCATTTCTACTATTAGGCTTACTAAAAGCTTGATTAGTGTAAAATAAAACTTGTCTGCCTTTAGTCTTATGTAAATAACGTGGAATATTAACAACTTCATTGGGCTTTTTAACTTTAAGATGCTTAAAGAAAGAAACAAAGTTATTATGAACTAATTTCTGAACGTGTTGTGATACCTTAGACGGCAAAGCAAAATAATCCACATTATGTGATTGCTGAAATAACTTATTTACTTCTTTATAGTTTAAGTATTTCTTATTTTTAAAGTAATATTGTCTAACTTCATATAAAGTAGCATTATATAAATTTTTACTTAAAAAGCATAATTTATCTAATTCCTCATATTCTTTATCAGCTTTCTTGTATATATGTTGTTCAACTAATTGCACACTTTTCACCTCCTTTTACATTTATGTTTGCATTGTTTACCTAGTTAATCTGCACTATCTGAATTATCAGAATCTTCTTTTAAACAGTTTATTATTTGCTCTGTTTTTCTTTTAGTTCTTCTTTGTTCATATAATCATTAACTAATAAAATTATATTTATTTGTATAAAATTATATTTATTTTATATCTGTATTAGATATCACTTACAATTCTTATAACTGATTTACCTAAAGAAATGAATAAATGTCCTTTGCTATTCATATTATATTAAAATTCCTCTGTTTTTAAATATAAAGCTATTTCGTTCACAAGTTTATTATATTCGTCTAAATTAGAATTTCTAACCACATAATCTATATTATACTTTTTAAGTATATTTACAAGATTAGTTCTTAGGTCAATAGATTGTTTCTCATTATGAAATCTTCCGTCTTTTACATATTCATGATGTCTAGTGAGCAATATGTTATAATTATCAAAGCTATTAAACTTTCTAACTACAACTTTATTAAAATCTTCTCCTAAAACTTCATCTGTATTATATAATACAGATAGAATTAAAGGACTATCTGTTATTATAACATCTACTTTATCTTTTACTCTGTCCAACTTAAAAGACTGTTTTCCAAAAACATATTCTTGATATTTAGGAACAACGTTGTTTTCTTCATAAACTTTATCTTTCATAAATTCAGATACATATTCACAATTTATGCCTAACATTTTAAGCTTTGAAAATACATATGTAGATGCTGTGGATTTACCACAACCTGGTTCACCTAAAAAATTTATAACAACAGGTTTACTTCTTAACATAATATGTGCCTCCCAACAGAATTATTTAAAACAAATATTCTTATCTTGCCATAAGATAATTTCATTATTATTTTTAATAGTAGCTTGTACATCTATTAATCTTTGATTACTTGACCCTTTAAATAATAATGTAATATCCTTTAAATCTATTTTAAATTCACCGTCAACTAAAACATCTAAGTTGTTCATAATAGGTAAATTATAAATATCTTCCCAACTATACCCTGTATAAAGCCATTGTGTTTTACTAGGTAAATCTTTTTTAAGCTGAGTAGATATATTATACACAGTTTCCCTATTATTAGGGTGTAATGGGTCTCCACCACTAAATGTAATACCATCTATATAAGGCTTATTTAAAGCCCTATATAGAGTAGTATAATCATTTTCAGTAAATGGAATACCACTATTAATATCCCAGGTTTGAGGATTGTGACATTCTTTGCATCTGTGATTACAACCACTTACCCAAAGTACAACTCTTACTCCTCTACCATTAGCAATATCATTAGTTGTTATTTTATGAAAATTCATTATTCATTATCACCTAGATGAACATAACGTTCTTTAATCTCTTGTGTTCTTCCTTGATTCCAAAAATTACTTCCTATATAACCACAAGTCCTTCGTGCTACATTAAGCTTATTTTCATCTCTGTTACCACAATTAGGACATTCCCAAACTAACTTACCTGTTTCTTCGTCTTCAATAATTTTAATCTCTCCATCAAAACCACAAACTTGACAATAGTCAGATTTAGTATTAAGTTCAGCATACATTATATGTTCATAAATATATTTAATTAACTGTAATACCACTTCAAGATTATTTTGAAGATTTGGAACTTCTACATAACTAATAGCACCGCCTGTAGATAAAGATTGAAATTCACTTTCAAAAGCTAATTTATCAAAAGCTCCTATCTTTTCTGTAACATGAACATGATAACTATTTGTTATATAATTCTTATCTGTAACACCTTCTATGACACCAAAACGTTTTTGCAAACATTTAGCAAACTTATATGTAGTAGATTCAAGGGGTGTTCCATATATACTAAAACCTAAATTAAGGTCTTTATTCCATATATTACATTTATCATTCATATACTTCATTATTTTAAGACCTAAAGCTTTACCTATTTCAGTTGTAAGCTTTTCCCCTGTTAGATAGTATACACATTCCCATAGACCTGCATATCCAAGGGATATAGTAGAATATCCGCCTACAAGTAATTTATCAATAGTTTCATCTTTGTTTAATCTAGCTACTGCTCCATACTGCCAAAGTATAGGAGCTACATCGGATTTAGTTCCCTTTAATCTTTCATATCTACATAGTAAAGCTCTATGACATAATTCAAGTCTTTCATCAAATATCTTCCAGAACTTGTCCATATCTTTGTATGACGAGCAGGCAACGTCAACAAGGTTTATCGTAACAACGCCTTTATTAAAGCGACCATAGAATTTATAATTACCATTTTCATCTTTCCAAGGTGACAGAAAGCTTCTGCATCCCATGCAAGGATAACATTGATTTTCCTTTAATTCCTTCATCACCTTTTCAGATATATAATCAGGAACTAAACGTTTAGCTGTGCATTTAGCAGCTAACTCTGTAAGATAATAATAAGGTGTACCCTCTTCTATGTTATCTTCTTCTAGTACATAAATAAGTTTTGGAAATGCGGGTGTTATATAAACACCTTTTTCATTCTTAACACCTTTATATCTTTGTTTAATTACTTCTTCTATAATTAAAGCTAAATCTTGTTTTGTTTGTTTATCCTTTACCTCGTTAAGATACATAAAAAGTGTAACAAAAGGCGACTGTCCGTTAGTTGTAAGTAATGTAACTATCTGATATTGTATGGTTTGAACTCCTCTACTTACTTCTTCCTTAACACGTTCTTCTACTATGTTACTTATTACTGTATCTTTATCTTTTATATTAATATTAGAAAACTCTTTTTCTACTTGCTTACGAATTTTCTGTCTAGAAACATCTACAAATGGTGCTAAATGAGATAAGGTAACACTTTGTCCACCATATTGATTACTTGCAACCTGAGCAATTATTTGTGTTGTAATAGTACAAGCTGTTGCAAAACTATGAGGCTTTTCTATCATTGTACCACTAATAACTGTTCCATTTTGTAACATATCTTCAAGATTAATTAAATCACAATTAAAAGCTTGCTGAATATTATAATCCTCATCGTGATAGTGTATAATGCCTTCATTATGAGCATCTACTATTTCTTGTGGGAGTAATATTCTATTTGTAATATCCTTTGAAACAATACCTGCTATATAATCACGCTGAGTAGGTATTAATGTAGGGTTTTTATTACTATTCTCTTGTTTAGCTTCTTCATTATTACAACTAATTAAAGTCATTACTTGGTCATCAGTTGTATTCATTTTTCTTGCTAATTCACGTTTATGTCTGTATCTAATATATTGTTTTGCTACATCATAGCATTTTTCTTTCATTAGTTCAGTTTCAATCATATCTTGAATTTCTTCAACTTCTACAGCTCGTTTCCTTGCAAAACAACGATTATACAATCTAGTTGCTATTGTATGTATGCATTCTTCTGACATTCCTTCTTGTCCATTTGCAAGAACGTCATTATTTGCTCTTTGCATACATAAAATTATATTAGATTTATTAAAATTTGTTTCAGTTCCGTCTCTTTTAATTACTCTGACCATAATCCATAAAAATCCTCGATTTCTTAATTATTTACAACTATACAAATAACAATATATAGTGCATACTATAAGTAGTTTTTAGTGTATATAGTGTTCAAGAGTTATTTAAGTGTTTATATATTGTATTACGATTTTTATAATTTAATTATAACAAAAAATTAATAATTAAGTATATACTTATATATACTTAACCAAGCTTACGAAATAGTCTATAAACTTATAAATACTATCCCAAGAACTGGTAGTTATTATAGGACTTACAGAATATTTCATATTTATATCATCTTTAGTAATATTCATTATAGATACCTGATAACATGGTAAATATTCTTTAAAGTGTATTACAGCTTTAAATATATTTTCCTTATTATTTTTTATATCTAATAAAATTTCAAAACTATCGTTAGCACAATCCACAACTATAACATTTTTATCTAAAGTTAAATATAAGCTCTGTAATTCCTTTTTATGCTTAGTAATATAGTAGTCTATTACTTGAACACATAAATTATTTAAATTAATGTTATTTATTTTACAGTTATATTGAGCTAAATTGTTTTCTAACGCCAATGGTTTATCACTCCCTTCACTACTATGAATTAAAGTTATTTAGAATAGCAATGGATTACCTTCATCATCTGTGGCTAACTTATTCTGAATGTAATCTTCCTTTTCCTCTTTACTTAATTCATTAATACCCTTATCCATCTTATTATTTCTGGCTGTATCAAAATGATTAGTGGGCTTATTATATCTATTAAAATTATTATTGTTATTTGTTGATTTTTTCTGATTAGGAAAACATAAAGACCTATATCCACCATTAGTAGATTGACATACTATTTCATAAGCATATTCGTAATCATTTTCACACACATCTAACAAAAGTTTAAGTTGATTCTGCCACATACCTAAAGTTAAAGCATTTGCGTTTTCCATTCCTATTCTTACTTTTAAATAGTCTTTAAGTTTATTTGCTAACTTAGGTTCTTTTACAGCATTATTGTTAAATAAATCATCTACACACTTATATATAGAAGCTATTTCCTTTTGTCTTTTAGTAGGACTTTTATTAGTACTCTTCTTAGGTTTTGCTGATGTACTTTTTAATACAAAAGTAGATTTATTACTTTCAGAAGTATTAGTGGTTTCTTTAGTGGTATTATTACTAACAAAGTCTACATTATCAATTACAGTATAATCATTATCGGTTACTGCAAAATCGTTAAATAATACGTTAGTATTATTTACATTTATATTTTTATCTTTATTATTATCTATATTATTAGATACACATTCTGTACTAGGGCATACACTATCTGTATGGGTAGGTACAGTTTTTGTACTAGTACACTTTTTGCTTTCTATTTCAGTAGTTCCCCTTAATACAGATACTATATAAGGCATATTTACTGTATAATGCTTTGTTTCACCTTGTTCTTCTTTAGTTATGAGTAATAACTTATTATTAACTAGGTTTTTTAAACAATTTATAGTAGATGTCCTACTTATATTTAAAAAATCAGAGATGTAAGATAAACTTCCATAAAATTCACCTTGTCCCTCTTGACTAAATCCATAAATTAATCCAAATACAAGTAGATTATTATTGTTTAGTTTTAGCTTACTTATCATCCATTGCTGAATAACAAGAAACTTACTTTCTTTTATATTTAATTGCACATTATCAAAATTAGTTGTTTGTAACACTCAACGTTGCCTCCAATTATAATAAGATTTTAAAAGGTGTACTATTAGTAATTATCTAAAATATTATAGTTGTTTATAACTTTTTGGAATATAAATAGTAGTTTTATATTTAAAAATTAATTAATAAGTTAAATTAAAAACAAATAGTACCTTTCAAAAATAAAACCAATATAATACTAAACAAGGTTATGATTATATTGGTTGAGTTGTTAGAGGTTTTAAAGTTATTTAGTTTGTATAAGTTGAGTTTTTATAGTTTGTAAGGTTATCTAGTTTGTGAGTTTTTAAGGAATTCCTGTATTTCTATTATTTGATTATCTACTTCATTATTAGCTTCCTGCCATAGCAGTTGACGTTCTTTATCAATATCTACATCTTCTATATTTTCAACAGGAAAATATTTAGTTTCACTATATTCAAAAGTATAATAGTTATTACCTAACTTAGCAGAAGCTCTACTTGTTACGGAAATCTCTTTAGTAATACCTTTACTATAATAAGGCTGTAAAGTAGATTGTTTATTATCTTTTACATCATTACTCATAATATCACTTCTTAGCTTTCTTTAGTGTTTTAACATTAAGTCTATATGTAGTAGTATTAACAATGTAAGGCTTAATTTCTTCTGGCTTAATCTGATTATGATATACAGCATCTTCAAGAGCTTTCATATCAATAACTTCCTTAGTAACAATAACACCAGGAATATTAAGTGTCTTTAGATAGTCAATAAGTTCTTCTTCCTTATAAGTAGACTTAACTACACTAGATACATCAGCAGTATACTGTTCCGTGTCTACTGCTTTATTATCGTGGTTAAGAATATAAGACTTAATAGTATCACTATCCTTCTTAACTACGCTTTCCAAAACCTTTTTATTCTTATTATTTTCTGCATATCTATCAATAACTTCTTCAATATTGATAGTATCTTCATTAGTTGTTGTAGTTACTTCTACTTTTTCATTTGTTTCTTTGCTTGACATAGTATTTACTACCTCCATTAAAATATTTTATATATAAAACTTTACAGCTTTATATAAAATAATTGTACATTATAAATATTAAATTTTATAATGTACAATTATTAATAAACTTTAAATTTAGCTTTAATAAAATATTTTATAATTTATATATTGCTATGTTCAACAAGATATAATTAAGACAATAGGAACTGTACCATTTTCTCATTAGTCACCGCATCTACTTCCTTATCTACTATAATATCTGACATTTTACCTTTCTTATAAACTAATTCGTGTAACTTTTCATCAATAGTATCTTTAGCTATAATAGTAATTATAGTAACAGTAGATGTAGTACCTATACGATAAGCTCTATCTTCTGCCTGTTCCTTAATACCCCTATTCCAAGGTTCATCAAGGAATATAACAGTAGTAGCTTCTGTAAGTGTAACACCTGTACCCATAGCACCAATAGTACCACAAATACATCTGCACTTATCATCTTTTCTAAAACGTTCCTTTTCTTGTTCTCTTATATCTGTATTTTCACCTGTATACAGTGCAGGATTTAAGCCCATACTTTGAAGAAATTCATAAGCTCCATTTAGAACAGAAGTCCAGTTACTAAAAACAATAAACTTTTCATTGTTAGAATTTAATTCCGTAACTATATCCTTTAGCATATCAAACTTTGCATTAGATATTTCTTTAGATGTAAGAATATTAGGATTTCCTGTACATTGTCTCATTCTAGTAAACATTGTAAGAGGTGTCATATTAATCTTAACCTTATCTATGTTACGTTCAATGTTAGCTTGTGTTTCTTCTTTTATTTCGTCATAAATTGCTTGCTGGTCTTTTGCAAGTTCTACATATTTAATTACTTCAATCTTAGGTGGAAGATTAAGCTTATCCTTCTTTAATCTTCTTAACATAACACTATCAAGAAGTGTTTGTAGTTCACCTAGATTTCTATAATTAACAATTTGGTGTCCACCAAAACCGCCAAATACACAGTAGTGTTGCTTAAATGCTGTAAGACTATGATTTTCTGCATTAACAAATTTAAGAGGTGTATAAAGGTCAACAGGTGTGTTAAGAAGCAGTGTACCACTCATACCCACATTACCAAAAATACCATCATCTTTTTTGCCTATGCTCAACAAAGCCTTGCCTTGCTGTGAAGTAGAATCTTTGCAATTATGAACTACTATATTATTTGCTACATAGTTATGAATATTTGGTACTTCTATATCATATACATAATCACTATAATGTACCGTGTTCTTGGAAACAAGTTTAACTATAATACCATTGCCCTTTACATTATCTGTTTCTGTAATGTCTTTAGCACATACAAATCCTCTATTTAGAGTATATATTTTATGTGTAGGAGTACACTTTATTTTTGTTGTTACAGCTCCATCTTTAAATGTTAGTTCTATAAGTTCCTTTGTGATAGGGTTTTTAAACCAATTAATAGGCTTTATGTATTCAAATGTATTGTTACTTGTATTATAGGACAAAACCTTAATAGTATGATTAATTTCATTATTTACAAGTTCAGATATAGGAATATAGCCTGCTTCTGTACTTATCAAAGTATCTGCTGAAAGACACTTATGAATTTCATCTACAATTACATATCCTATATCACCTATATCTATAAGATGTTTAATCTGTTCTGCAATAGGATAAGTTGTTTCCTTTTTAACTCTTCCTGTTTTTAGTGTCTTTTCTACTTGCTTACTATATCTAAGAGCTTCTATGTTAATAATCTGAAAGAAACTATCATTCATATTACAAAGGTCATCTAATTTATCTTGTCCACTACCTATATATCTTTTGCCAGTGGTTTTTCTATATCTAGTTCCTAAAATATAGCCTTTTTCAAATGAGTGTGTAACTACTTCTTCTTCCCAGTTATATTTATTTGGATTTACACAACATATAATAAGACAATGTTTAAATCCAAATAGCTGTTTACGAATACAAGCTATATTAATTGCCTGCCATGTTTTACCTAAACCTTGTTCATCGCCTAACAAGAACTTTGCATTATTAATACCATAAAGAACACCATCTCTTTGATAGTCTGCAATAGGTGGAGTTTTAAATACATAGTCGCTAGGAATATCTATTTTTGCATTATGTTGTTGTGTAGTTGTCTGAGTGCAATTATTAGTTACTTCTACATCATACCCTATTTGCTTTATCTTATCTATAATATTATTAAGGTAAGTATCAGCTACTTCCCATTGCTTAATATCATTATGCCAATAACGTTCAGGAGAACTTTTAATAATCTCTATAAGTCTAGGGTCATATTGGGATTTAATAAACCCAGAAATACCTGAATAAGTCTTATTTGAGTTTTTAATTTCTACAAATACAGGTTCTTTTTCTTTAACTCTACCATAATAATTAGTATTGCTATATAGATTATTTCCATATTTACTTTTATTTGTATTATCTGTGTAATCGGAAAAAGACATTTGACCCTGTATTTGATTAATACTCAGTCTGCTCAATTTTTATCATTCCTTTATTTTTTATGTTATTAAGCTTAGTAGAAACTCTAAAATAACTGAATTTCTACTAAGCTTATATAGTTATTTATTACTGTGCATAATTAAGAACAAAGTTCATATATTCCTTGATAAGTCTAGGGTCAAAAGTTACAGATACAAACTTATTCTCTTCCGAAGTGTTTGTGTTACGCATTGGAAGTGAGTGTGTAAGAAAATCTGTATACGCATTAAGCATACCCCAAGCAGTTCCCTTGAAATTCTGATTATCATCCGTGTTATTATAAATAGAAGTAAGAGAATCAATCTTAGTCTGAATATTATTAAGCTGTCTATCAGATGTTTCGCCAATTTTAATTGACTTTTTAAAGAACTTATCAATAATATCATTAGGATTCATAATCTTAACCTTTGCAAGTTGTTCAGCATTAAGTTTAAATGCTTGCATATAATTTGTAACGTTCTGCATAAGGTATGAAGCTTCTTTCATTCTTCCTTCCATACTGTTACAATGCTGAATAGTAATAGTATTAGGAGATTCCTTAAATGCCATAGAAAACTGATTCTGACATACAATTCTAAGAGGGCAAATAGTTGTTCTCAAAGAAAAGTTACCATTATGACCATTCTGAAAAATAATATAAGGTGTTACAGTATCACCGAGTACATTTATATCATCTACTCTAGCAATAACATAAACCATACCAGAAGCGGTCTGACCTGCCTTTACAAATGTAACCTTATCATTAATGTTATTAACAAAGTTAAAAGCATCTTTATTTTGACAAATTCTGTAGTTCTTGCCTACAATACCAAGAACATCTCCTGTCTTAGTATTTACGTTAGCGTACTTATCTTCAATAACAGTTCCATCTGCAAGGAAAATTTTCTGTCTTTCTACAATGTAGTCAAGGTTAGCAGTTTCGAGTACATCATCAATTGTTGTACACATATCAACATTAGTACCGATATTTGTCCAAGTAGTTGTTCTTTCTGTCATAAATCATTCCTCCAAGTTTGTAAGTTTTTAAGTGGTTTAGTGTTTTTCTTTAATATTATTATACTATATAATCTAATTGAATTAAAGTATTTTATATTATATTTTTGTAAATTAATTATTAATTTAAGTTCTTTTTTATATCCAATGTACTTTAATTCCTTAATTATAATATATCATATAATTATGTATATTTGATTGTATATAAGTAAATAAATTATTAAAAACAAAAAGACCCTAAACATTACATCTAGGGTCTACAATTAATTATATATTAAGTAGTTCATTAGTTGCAGAACAATATCTCACATTTTCAGTAATTAAACTGTTATTCCCATTGCCTACGCAATGTATCATAATTCATACTTTGCTTTATCTCTAATATACAGCCATCGTAAACTGATTGCAACTCTTTATATAATTCCTTATACTGCTCTGGACTTGCCTTTTTTTGTGGATTGATAATACTCTAGTGATGCTTCATCATGCTGTCCTATATGTGAGTACATACTTATATAACCATATTTTGCAGGTAGATTTATGAAAAATGCTACGCATTCATCTTCTTTTGTATATGGATTTTTAGACATTCTAAAAACAACTTGCACGATTGGTTTAGAATTAGTCTACCTTTCACTTATTATAAGTTTCATAAACTATTTTACATTTCTTAAATTAATCTGCGTAGTGATAAAAATAAAAATCTTTAGCATAAAATCCATTTTCATTACTATCTGACTCGTAACCTATACCAAATCGGCCTTCCAGTTCATTAAGGTCATCTTTCAAGTTTCCAAGTTGTAAAGCATTCATATTATCTGTAGAAATCATATACTCGTTATATATTACACCATCATATGTATCCTGTGTATCTTCTTCAGATACAATATCAACACCATTTGTGTTAAAAATTTTTCTAATAAAATTAATTTCCGTTTGAGTAAGATTATCTGTTCCATTATTTGTATTTTCTGTAATTAATAATTTCATAATTTATTACCCCGCTTAACCTATAGTAATTAAAATAAAGTGAAATGAAATTTCTTAACAGCATCATCAAAACTAGCATACTCGTTTAAAATGTAATCTACTATTTCTTGTGCTACATTTTCAGCTTCTTTTTGACTTTCAGTACAATAAAAAGCTTCACGACCATTAGCATCATCAAAAATATTCACACAAGCACAATTATCCTCATAAGAATAACCACACACAACAGCTAATTTATCTTTATAATTAGCAATGTTAGGTACATAAGCAATAGAAGCCTTATCGTCTTCAAAATCTGTTAAACCGCCATATTCAAAATAATCATTTGCGTTAAAAGTTCTCATTTTTCTATTATAATTGGATTCTTTTATAATAGATTTTGAACTTTTATTATTTTTACTATTAGATAAATAACTAACCATAAAATATAAACCTCTTTCGTAAAACTATTAAATGTTAAATTTAAATAATAGACTTGTAATCACTACAATTCAACTATTATATATAAGTAGTGTATTAAAAAGAATATATAGTTATTGTTTTTTGTATTTATAAATTAAATTTTCTTAACTAAAACTCTATAATGAAAACACTGAATATTATAGCCTCCTGCACCAATAGTAGTTACTTTACAATTACCTTTTTCTCCATAAATAATTCCGTCAATATCGCCCTTAGCATTAATTTTAAGATTAGTAGCATCTGTAACTGTGCCAGTAATAGCTGTAACTCTGTTCATAAGGTCAAGGAGCTTATTATTCTTTTCCTTTTCAAGTTCCTTATCAAGAGCATTAATATCTTGTCTATGTGAAATATAAAACTGTACAAAACCGTTATTATATTTGTTATTAAAATCATTTTGAAGTTTATGCACTTTATAAATACGTTCAAATTCAAGTCGTATTGTAGATGTAGAACTAGTTATATAATAATTATAATTAACATTGCTATCATAAGTGATAAATCTATCTGTATCAAAACGTTTAAATAGATAATCAAACTTATCCTTATTATCAACAATATACTCCCAACAATAAGTATTTATAGTATCTTTAAGTTCCTGCTTTTCTTCAAAATACTTATCTGCCATAGTAAGAACATACTCCCTACAATGTTCTTTCCAATCATTAAGAAAATCAATGAGTATCTGAGGGATTTCATTGTTTATATATTGCAAATTAGCTTCTTCTTTATTTAGTTTTTCCTGCCAATTTTTAAGAACTTTTTCAGCTTCTGCAACCTTATTTTCTGCGGTCTTAATATCATCTTCTTTAGTTTCTACATCACTATAAGCCCAAACAAGGTCATCTCTTATAGAAGTATCTGTTATAGCATTATTAAGTTCATAAAAAGAATTATAAAAGTCATAATGTTCATAACCAAGCTTATCAGCTAACTTATTAAACTTATCTATCTTTTTCTGAAGCTGAACCTTATGCTTTTCAACAGTAGCTTCACATTTCGCTACTTTCTGTTCTGCATTAGTTACCTTATCTTTCAATGTATTAATATCCATATATATAACTCCTTTAATTAAGTAAATGTTTATCTTCTATATTATATAGTATACACCAAATATATTATTGTTTATTTATATAATTGTAAAATAAATATTAAATAAATGGATATCTAATTACAAATAGAATAATCAACATTATAAGTAAAAGTATATTTGTATGTTTGCTAAACCTTGTATAGTTTTTAATTGTTTTTATATTATTAAATGTTACAAATATAGAACAATCTTTTTTTTCAAAGTCAAAATCACATTCAAACTTTTCTGGTATATGAGTAAATTTGTATTCTGCAAGTTTAAGAATTTCTTCTACTGGCATAATTTTAAGAGTTTTCATAATTTTCTCCTTTAGGTTTTTAAGTTTTATAGTTTATAATCTAATGCTTTTCCTACTTTTAGTATATAATATATTTATTATAAAATATGTACATTAAGTAAAAATTATTATTAATTATATAAATATAAAAAAGAACTTATGTTATATTGTTAAACATAGCATAAGTTCTTAAATAGGCTCTATTTTTAATTAATTAAAACTCATCATTGTCTAGTTCATATTCGTCATAGCCATTCCAAACTATTTCAGAATCTTGTATATCACTATCCCAATCAGTACCATTAAATAAATCAAGCCACTCAACACGCTGAACATAACAGTCAGCAACATCCTGTACTTCGTTATGTTCAATATAATCTTTTGCATAAGTTATGGCTTCGTTTTCAGCAACTTCATCATCCTCATTGTAAAAACTATCTATATAGTCATTATCTATGTATACGTCATAATTAACAGAAACATTCTCACCCTGAACAGCTTTATCTATATATTCAATAGTCTGTTTACCCTTTTCAGTAGAATCATCTATATACATATCAGCAAAATCATTATCTTCTATAGACATTATTTGTCCATCATAAGTGGAGTGTATATAACCACCACCGTATACAAAAGAGCTATCTCCATTATCAGCTACACAATCATCAATTAAGTAATCTACACCTGATATAAAATCAGAACTCTTTATATCAAAATCAGAAGCAGTTAGATAATTATAAATAATTGAATCATTGTGATAACCATATACATCTATCAAATCAGCAAATTTAACATCATTTGCTGTAACCCAATCATAATCTTTTGCACTGTTTTTAAAAATTGCATTTTTAATTCTTTTAAGAGCATCTGGCTTTAAAGCTTTTTCAAAAAAATAGCTTGTAATATTAGTATATTCTATATCAATATTCAGTTCATTAGCAATGCAATCTACATCACTAATATCACCTGTATTGTAATAATAACTTTCTGCACTAAGAGTACCAACTTTAAATTTAAATTCACCAGTTAAAATAAGTTCAGTTGAAGAAATACTTTCAACTTTTATATCCTTACCGCTAACATAACTAATATCTTCTGCATGAATTGTATATCCAGCACCTGGACCTTCTAAAAATAATTTCATTTTTGATACCTCTTTCTTATTATTAATATTTATTAAGTTCTATTGCATGATTAACTGTATTTACAAAATCAAGTCCTTTTTTAAGTTTCTGATTTACATAAATTTCAGCAACTCCATTTTCTCTTTCAGTCTGTAACACACCATCCCATATAGTACCTCTAGGTATAGTGTATTCAGAATAATTACATTCATAGTATAATTCTTGATTTATAGCACTTGATAATAGATTAATGAACTCAATAGAATTAAAGTCAATATCATTCATAGATAAAACCTTGTAGTCAATAGCTTCCTTTAAACTTTTCACACTTCGAGGTTCATCACGAACACATCGTTTAATAGATGAAACCAAGTCACCTTTATAATTAAAGTACTTAGGAAAAGTAGTTTCTAGATAATTTGCTAATTTAGTTATGCCATTGTCTGTTAGACAGTCTATTACTTCTACCAAACCTGGTGCAAAAACTCTAAATTTATCAGCTTTACAAGGAATTTTAATTCTATTTATCTCTCTTGACCAAGAGCCATTAACTTTAACATTTGCTATAATGTTAATGTCTCCTTCTATATACATATGCAAGTTAGTTAATTTACTAATTTTAATATTATTTAATTTTTGCAATTCTAAATATGAGATAATGCTAATATTATCATTAACATCTTCCAAATATAGCTTCATAAATAAATTTCCTTTCATATTAAATTTTAATCTTATATATTATGTAGTTATTTATTAAATAGCTTAGTTAAATTGTTTGTTTTTTTTATTAAACATTTACATTATGTACATTTAAACCATAATTATTTATTAGTTCATAATAATGTTCGTAAATATTTTAACTTGTTATATATATTCTTTACAAATATTAAAACATTTCAATTTTTTTTGATAAATATACTGTAAAATTTTAAGTTAAATTTTTTCTATATTAATTTAAATATACCAATCATTTAAAAATTTTAAGGCTTCAATAGCTTTAGTTATATTCTCATTTGTCATAGTGCCAAACAATCCTTCATCAGGGTAAATAGAGTCATTCCCATATAATTTATCACACATATGGACTAGTTCTTGACAATTATCTGAACTTTCTTGTAATCTCTTAATCATAATAATTCACTTCCCTATCTCCTAAATTTTACTTACGAATAATTTTAGTTTTTGAAGGAAATGCACCGTCTTCAATATCTGTAGTCCTAGGTACTACTACTGACGTGAGTCTTATGCACCTACCGAACGCTTCTTCTCCAATGTAAGTAACACTGCTAGGTATTTTTACACTCCTAAGAATTGGGCATTTATAAAATGCCCAATCTCCAATGCTTGTAACGCTGTTTGGAATCGTTACACTTGTAAGGCTTTCGCAATAAGAAAACGCATAATCTCCAATACTAGTAACACTGTTTGGAATTGTTACACTTGTAAGGCTTTCGCAGAACTCAAACACATAATTTCCAATACTAGTAACACTGTTTGGAATTGTTATGCTTGTAAGTCTCCTGCATTGATAAAACACAGCACTTCCGATGCTTTTAACGCTGTTAGGTATCGTTATGCTTATAAGACTTGTGCAGCTAGCAAACGCATAAGCTCCAATACTTGTAACGCTGTCTGGAATTACTACACTTGTAAGGTCTGTGCAGTATTCAAATGCATAATCTCCAATACTAGTAACACCATCTGGAATTACTACATTACTTTCACTTCCAGTATATTTTATAAGAACTCCATTTACAATTTTAAAATCATTTGATTCAGATTCATTAATTCTTAATTTCATATAATAAATTCTTCTTTCTTAATTATTAATAGATTTAGTTAAATAATTCTTCTAGGCTCTTAACTATTTTCTCTTTTATTTGATATTGGTCTTTATACTCATTCCAAGTAATATCAGACTCACCAGATAGAATGAAGTATAATTCATTAGGGTCTAGTTCATATGTATCAGACCAACAAACTATAAATTGTCGTAAAGCTTTATGATACACTATAAACATATCTTCATTTTCATCATAGGTAATATATGTATCATTACCTATATATTTAAAACCTAACACAATAAGTATATCTGTAAATTTATTTATATTATATGTTAAAATACCACCATTAAAATCTTTTGTAAGATATTCTGTTCCTGTATATGTAGATTCATTAATACCATTATTACTTACTGTCAACATCATAAAACCACTATCTCCTTTCAAAAGGTTTTATAATATTAGTAGTTTTATTATTTTATCTTTAGTAAAATATATAATAAAAAGATTACCTTAAATAAACTTTTATTGTTAAGTAAGATAATCTTTTTATTATATTTTTTTTGAAAAGACTAAAGCAATTAAGCCTTAGCCTTTTCCTTTGTTGTATCTGCATTTACTTCAACAGCACTTGAAGTAGCAGAAACTGTGAACTTCTTAAACGAAGTTGTCTTGCCATACTTATTCATAATCTCATCATAAAGCTTTGGAGCATTAGCCTTGAACTTCTTAGTATCAATGCTTGTTCTGCTCTGTTCCTTGTTTCTGAGAGTGAACATTTCAACAACAACAGTATCCTTGCCCTGTTCTTCCATTTCAGCTATCATAGCCTGTTTAAGTTCATCAGCCTGTGCATTAAGTTCCTTAATCTGTGCCTGAAGCTTCTCATAATCCTTAACTGCCTTTGTAAGTTCTCTCTTTGTCATAATAAATTCCTCCTAAAAGTTTTTAATGTACTTAGTTCTTATCTTTACTATACTTATAGTATATACTATTTATATTACAAAGTCTTATTGTTTTTGTAAACAAATTATTAACTTTGCTTTTTAACTTAAAGGAATTATTTTTTAATTCCTTTTGTCTTATCTTGTATATTAGTATATACTATAATAATTAACTTGTCGTTTATAAACTATTACATAATTGTAAAATTAAAAGAAAATAATCAGCAACAACAAGGTTACTGATTATCTAAATTATTTATTTGGTTTTAATGGTTTTGGCAATGCTGTAATACCTGCCCAATAGCCATTCTCATATGAAAGCAAATTAAGTGAATGATATCTTTTAAGATTAAGCAAATCATCAGTAGAGAAGTTTAAGTTATCAAGTTCGCAATGTAGACTATCATAGTTACTAACATTACTACCTTGCAACAGCATATAGCTACTATTACAAGCTCTTAATTCCTCTCTAAGTTCTGATATCTGATTAAGATAATGGCAGGAAACTATAAGCTTTGCAGTAAATTTAGGCATCTGTGAAAGTTTACTAGATATTAAAGACTGACATCTTTCTACCTGATATAATTCATCCACTAATATATTTACTTTAATATGTTTATCTCTTTCTATATCATTCTTTCTTAACTGTAATGTAAGCCAAAGCTTAGAAAACCAATATGTGCAGAAAATATCTTTTTCTTGTGCAGTGGAAAACATACACTCTGGCATACGAATACATATAAGTTGTGGTTTTTGTATTTCATTATAAAGGTTAAAGTTTTGTTGACAATCTTTTTTAAGCATTAACTCTATATAAGTATTACGCTTTAAAACATTAAGTCTATCTATAATGCCCTCTATACAATGATATCTAGTTCCTATAATCTCACCACTTCTTCTATCTACATCATCAAGTTCAATTAAATAGTCAACATATTCAGATAAATTTTCTTTTTGATTTATAGGTATTCTATCTATAAAGTTATGTCTTATTCTATGATTTTGTAATACTTCAAAAACATTCTTAATACTTCCATCATTAATAAATACTATAAGACTAGCAGCTTCTAAGTATCTATCCATTTTGGCTTTTAGTGTTTTATCATCATCGTTCACACTATTTAGTAGTGTAGATAACTGAATACTTTGCATTTTAGCATTTCTATACTGTATAAAAGTGTCCTCTGAATGTTTTATTTCGTTATAGCCTAAACCTTGTAAATTATTAAAATCACTACAATCTACACTAATAACTCTATCGCTAAAAGTATTAGATAGCTTATCAGAAAATTCACAATTACCACAAAAATCAAATGCTATAACACATTCGCCATTCTGTAAACAATCATAAGTTATATTTTCCATATAAGTAGATTTACCGCTTCTATTAGAACCTGTTATACATAATGGAAGATTTCTTAATTCAAAATCATTACATAAATAGGTTGGTGTATCTGTTCCTCTAAAAGTAGAATTACCAATACGAATAATACCACTTTGCAATTCTTTAGGCACTTCTGTTTCCAGTACGTCTATACAAGAAAGATGGTGTTCATCAATAATTTCTTTACCTGGAAGAGATATAAAGTTTTGACATTCCAAGGTACTTGCTTTGAAAGAAGAAACCTTATTGTACTTATATTTTTCATAATCAATACCTCCAATATTTACTCTATAAGACTTAAATTCATTATCACTTGATAATACATCAAAGCTTTGTGTAGCAGATAAAGCATTTTGCATAGCTCTATTATTATCATTACTTTCTGATAGCACAATTATTTGTGTATCTACAATTAAGTTACATTTCTTTTTAATTGTTTCAGGAGCTAATACAACTTCTTCTTTATCTACACTAGGTTTACTTGTTCCTCCAAAAAAGCTTGTTAAAGTTTCAATAAGAAAATCTCCTATACTAGCTATTATTGTTATAGCCCATTTCATTACAAACTGTGAACCGAAATTCTTATCCACAGGCAAGCCTTTTTTAAATTTTTCAATAGCTTCGTTGTAATGTGCTTTCCATCCAAGTTGTTCAGTAGGCATAAAATTATAAATTATGCCCAGTTTATCTTCTTCTTCCATTACACTTAAAGTGTTTGTTAAAGCACCTAATAAAAAGTTATTTCTTTTATCTGTTGCAATGCTAAAAGCATCATCTTTCTTATAATCTAAGAAATACTGTACACAATTATTAGAGAATGTAGGTATTGAAAGTACTTTTTCGCAAGTAACACCTTTCCACACCTCTGATATTTTATCTTTAAACAAAGGTTCAAACTGTACAGGGAACATAAAATAGAACTCAACTACATTATTATGTAGGTAAGTAAAATACAACACTTTAGATTTAGCTGTAAAGAATAACTTTTTATTTTCCACAGTTATTCGTTGGCAAAAAGACCTATACATACTTGTAACAGCAGTAGCTATTTTAGTACTATTATAATTCCTTATGCTTTTATTAGGAATTATTCTATAATAAACATATTGTGGTTTTATAATTTCAAAATACTTAGAAATTGCCACGCTTTTAGTTTTATCTTTACTAAATAATGACATATTACTCATCTCCTAAATATTTAAAAATGTATAAGTTAAAGAATTATGCAAATTATAGCTAAAATAAGATAAATTAAAAAGCACTTGTAAAAACTATAAAAAGCTTTCTTATCTCTAGTAAGTGCAAACTTTTCTGAACAATAAATGCCACTACCTATAGATACCCAATACATAATGCACTGACCTGTCACTACTAATGAAGTAAAAATTGATTTTACAGCATTTCCTATACTGGTGGTTATATATGAACCTATAGCATCTACTGTAGATTTCCACCAAGTAGGGTCTTGTTCAAAAGAGCTAATATAATTACCCACTCCTTTGTAATCAGGTTTTACTATATCATTAGCTAAAACAGAAATCACATCAAACATAATAATTCTCCTTTTGTTAAAATAATTAATTAGTGAATATTGAATCAACTAATCTCATAGCTTCAGGTAACATATACAATGCTGAATACATCAAAGCATAAGTAAGAATAGTTTCTATTATCTTCTTTCTATCATGTTCATTTACTGCTCTAAGTATTTGTGTAATGCCTGCTATCAAGATAATCCAAAAACCTGCTTTATAAGCAATTTCTAAAAAATTGTTACCTAAAGCATCAATTTTATCAGTCGTAGCTGTAAGCATTATAGGCATTATCATTCCATTACTAAACATCTTTGTATTACTTTGTTCTTCTGCATCTATTATATCAATTATTTCCGTTGTATCTTTTTTATGCTTAGAAAAGAAATCATTCCACGGAATTACAACCTCTTTTGACATAATATCACCTCATAAATATTAATAAAATGTTAATTATTACACTGTAACAAAAATTGTTAAGAAATAAGTTACATTAGTACAAGAAGTACATACATAATTGCCATGTATGATTGCATATTTTGTAGTAACAAAACCCTTTGTTGCGACAAAAGCTTTAGGGTAGCTATGTCTTAAAAATCCATTAGATTTAATGTTGTATTATTAGTAATTGTATTAGCATTTGAACTATTATAACCTTTACTGTTTGATATATCAGTGTTAAAGTGTTCTTTTAAAATATCCTTTATAGTACCAGAAGGGCAAGAAAATGTTCTTAGTTTATCATACAACCATAGTTCACTTTCCCTAAAAGAGATACATATTACATTTCTATTTGATTTTGTGTTGTTCATACAAGTCTACTCCTTCCAATATGTTCTACCAATGATTTCGTATCCAAGTGCATTACTGAACTGTGCATTGTTAATTAACTGACAATGTGAAAATCTTTTCTTAAAAGCATTTATAATTAGTTCACTTCCACCACCACACAGATAAATGTCTGATATATCTGTTGGATAATTAAGAAGTAGTTCATTAAAGATGTCTGAAAAGTGCTCACGCATTGTATTCTGTAAAAATGACAAGTCTTGTGTATGTCCTTTAATAACAAGTCCATTAATTATAATAGATTCTGCATTATTGGATTTAAGAGTAAGACCAAACTTATTATTTACTTCATTGATAATTCTACTGTACAAGCTATACATACCGTCATAGTATGTAGAATACTGTACAATTTTAGGATTATTATGTTCTGTAACTATATAAGCAATATCAACAGTTCTACTTCCTACATCTATAATAATTGTATTTCTATTAATGTTTACATTCATGGAATACAAAGTAGAAACACATTGAGGAAATACATAAACATCTTCTATACAAGCTGTATATTTAACATTGTTCACAAAGTAAACATTATTATGTAAAGATTTAATAGCTGTTCTTAGTTCTTCCTTTTTATTCTTAAACTGATTAATAGGCAAGCCTGACACTATCTTTACTTTTTGTGCATTATTTAAGTATAAGCAATTAAGCACACAAAGTTTATTAATAAGTGAATTACACTTATCTAATTCCACATTAATTTCGCCTGTTCCTACCCAATAATTTATATTGTTATAGCTAATTTTGTTGTCTACACTATTAAAAAGTGATTTTTCAGTAAGTCCTTTAGTTATAATAGGTTCTGTTGTTGTATATTTACTAGGGAATATATGTTTTTTACTATCCTTAGTAAATGAATATCCTATGTCAATACCTAGTACCATAACTAATGCCTCCTAAAATATAATAAATTTTATAATGTATTATAATGTATATGTAAGCATTGCAATAAATATTACTAAAAATAAAAATTTATTAAATTGTGTTAAAATAAGTATATTACACAAACAGTATATTATTGCAATATAATAAATATTACTAAATTTATTGCATTTATAAAAAAAAAATAACGCTACACAAAAAATACTGTGTAGCGTATAATAATAGTTGTATTTATTAGTTAAAGTATTTTAGCTGCTCTAAACATTGCTTGCTCTGAAGTTTTCATTTCCTTAAAAATATCATAAAGTGATTCTGCTTCATACAAACAACCATAAAAATTATCTTCAATTTCTTTAATGTACTGATTTATATTTTTAATCATATTATCAATACGCTGAATGTCTCCAATTTGCACATCTTTATCATTCTCTGTAGTATAATGATTTATAATTTCCTGTTCGTTTGCATTACAGTACTTATTACCATATTTAGTAATACTACCTTTCATGTTATATTTAACATCATTGTTTGAATTTTCTTTAATAACCATTATAAGTACCTCGTTTCTTTTTAAGTTTATCATTAGTATATACTATTTATATTTATTTTATATGTAAATTACATAAATAATTTGTAAACATTACAAGCTTAAATTATTTGATTTCAAGTTTAGTAGCTTATCTTTTAGCTTATCTAGCAATCCAAGATTTCTTATTTCTTTAAATACTAAATTACCTTTACTAAATTCACCATTTTGTGCAAGTCCGTTTTTTCTTAACATATATAACTTATTAATAATATCATTAACATCTTCTGCTGTTGCATTATCATCTTCTAATACATTATTTACTATAACATTATACTGTGTAAGAAGATTATTAAAGTTAGGAATTACAACATCATTAAGTTTTTTAGGGAAAGTAATCCAACAATCTTGTAATACAGAATAAACACCATTAGAAACTGCGGAACTTCTAACATCTTCAACATAGATTTCACAATTAACACCATTAATAGTAATATCATAGTCTTTATTGAAATTTGTCTTTTCAGCATTAAATAATGTTTGCATTAAATCAACATTATTAGATAACTCATCGAAATTAATAATTATATGAATATCTAAATCAGAGTATTTAGTATAGTTATAATTACAATTACTACCTACAAGCTGAATGTCTATTACATTGATAGGAATATCTATAAAATCTTTAAATTCATTAACTATTTTTATTACTTTAGTTTTTACATCTTGTCTAAGTTTATTATTCTCCCATATACTAGGATTTAGTTCATCATGTAATTCTATAGTTGTATTGTTATCGTAATTAGTATTTAACATAATATTCTCCTTTATAATTAAAATTTAGAAATAGCCTTATTAATTTCACTTAAAGGTGAAACTGTAAATTCATTATAAAAATTAGTGTTTTTAAATTCATTTATCCAATTTTCATCATTATAAACATAATCAGCACTATCATCTACCATAATTGGATAGTCAGTCTTAGCTTCCAGTATCATAGGTAAATCTTTATATTGTTCTGAAAGTTTATTAGTAACATAAGGCAATCTAACTGCTGTTGGACTTAAATATTCAGGAATTACACTATCATGATTGTAACAAGAATGTGCTTTATCCGCTATATCTTTTAAAATAGTGTTAAAAGTATTTAAGGCTATGTAAAATGGATAGACACTAATTAAATCTCCCTTATTGCCTAAAGAACTTATACTAGATATCATATTAGCATAATTAGAGTTATAAACTTGACTAACTATATTAACTAATGCTTTATAGGAAGAAATTAAATCAGAAGCTAACATATAATCATTTACTTTAGGTAATGTAGGCATTAATGCTTTAAATAATGTAACAGTGGTAAATTTATCTTTACATAAGGAAGAATTAGACTTAAACAATATTGTTGCCACTATATAGCTTACAGATTCATCATCATAATAGTTATTATTAATATCTGAAAATACACAATAACAACTATCAGAATTTATAGCGTTTAAAATTAGCTGTTCTGCATTTTCAAAAGTGTGTTCATAAGCCATAGAAAATAAATTACTATTTTCAAAAGCAGAATAAGTATTATCGTATACCATTTTATTAGACTTATCAAAAGCAGTGATATTTACGAGTATATCATCAACACTTAATTTTTCTGCCAAACTAGGTAACTTAAATACTATCTTAGGATGGTTAGTGTAATATACAAGCTGACCTGTTATTTTATTTGGATAGTATATTTCAGGAGCATTAAACTGTTTAATTACTTTAATATTAAGTGTATCTTCATAATGACTTTGTGTATAACTGCTAACTGCTGTTAATACTGTCTTACCTATTTTGTTACCTGTAATAATAAGAGTTTTGTATTGTGCATTAACACTAACATTATCGTTATCAATGGAATAAGTATAGTTATCTGTATTGGGTATAGTTATAACCGAGGCTGTAGCAGATGAACCTTGTAATATTTCTAATTCATTTGGAATAATCTTAATTCCTCTGCTGTTTACTCCTATAACTGTAGTACCATTTATAGGTTCAAAAGAGTTAGTTTCACTTTTTACTGTAGCTGTTACATAAGCTTCATATGTAGGAACATCATTATTAAGATATGCATAATAAATTTTATGAAAGTCAGAACTACCATTTCTTAACTCACCTAAATTATTGGAAGTAGAATAAGTTATGTTCCATTTAGAAATTTTATTATACTTATCCGCAACAGTTGTAAAAGGTGAATCAGTTTGGGGTAGAACGGTAGCTGTTATATCAGATATGTTATCTTGTGGTATATTATTAGGATTAGCAACAATATTGATTCCATTAGGACGTAAATTACATCTTAAATTTAAGACACCTATTTGTTCTCTTTTATTGTTAAATAATAAAGGTAACGTACCATTATGTTCAGAATTTGTATTAACTAATAAATTAAATGTATCTGTTATTGCATTATAATTTAAGTTGTAATTATCTACTAATGGATATATAGCACTAGGTTCAACTTTATTTATGATTAATTCATTATCTTGACCTACAACAACATTAAATGAGGTGGAAATCTTATTAATAGTTGTAGTGACTGTGATAGTTGTTGTTCCTACATTTTTTATTTGTAAAATAATATTAGAATTATTTTGCACATCTATAACAGTAGCAATATCAGGTTCAGATGAAGTAAAATTATCTTTAGTTAAAATTTCTGTAGTACCTATTGGTTCAACCGAAATAATGTCATTAAAGGATAATTCGACTTGTGATTCCCTTGTTATATACACAGTAGTATTATATACTTCACCACTATCAATTTCATCAGATTTTGTATTGCTAGAAGTATCATTTTCAATAAAATAACAAGAACTAATACCTAGTGAAGTATTTATATCTTGTGCTGTTATATTCTTTATAGACCAATCCTTAGCAACAATTTCAAATATATGAGCATCTGTCAAATAATTTTTATTACTACTATCCACATAAATACTATAATTAGTTGTTATTACACTTTGAAAATCAGTATTATATTTAATAAAATCTTCATTAGGGTCAATAGAACAAGCATAGTATTTATTATTTTCATAATTATGTGAACCAACACCATAGTCATACACTGTAAAATAATCATTGTCAGTTCCAATATTAATAAATTGTCCATCTTCTATTTTATGAAATGTAAAACTTTGAATATTATTCATAGCTTGATTCCAATAAGAACTATTACAATTAACTGGATAGGGTTTAAATAATAGTTTAATAGGATTTAATTCTGATGAATAAGAAGGTTTATCTTCATCTGGAATTACATTCCAATCTGAATTAGCAGTGGTTGTATAACAAGTAATAGATTCAATCATAAGTCGAACATCTAAACTTGTAGAATTTGTTTGTACTGCTTTTGAACTGTCTGTATATGTACGAAGATTGGTTTTATTGTTTATATTTTTATGTGCTGTTATATTGCACTGTAAATTATTTGTATAAGGACTACCTGAAATTGATACAATACTACTGTTATCTGTACTCCAATAAATATAATTAGACTTAGTTAATGTTATCTTATAGGAACTACTTTTACTATAACTTCCTACTTTTGCAGTACATTTAAGCGTTATGGTAACACTAGAAACAGTACCCTTATATAAATTAGAATCAGAAGGACAGCTAAACACAACCGTACAAGTTTTCATTGTTTTATTATGCACTGTAGCATATGTAGCATTATTACAAGACCAACTATATGTTACACCACTTACACTATTGTGATTAGCTGTGTAACTATGTGTTATTGTATTATAAGTATAACTTGAACATTTAATAATTCTGTTATCATCTAATGTTGTAGTAACAGATAAATAAGATGTAGGTTTTCCATATCTACTATGGTCTGTGGGATAATGCATACTAAAAGATTTAGGATATATTTTACAAGATACACTATTAGTTCCACTAATAGATAAAGATGATATTATAGGGTCTATAGTAGGTAAGTTAAAAGAGGCAGAAATGTTATTTGCTTTCCAAAAATGTGTATGGTCAAATATTGTACTTTGATATGCAGTTTTAAGACTATATGCAACATACCAAGTATCTAGGGTTACAGTAAAATTACACTTGCCCTCGGCACTATATTTAAACTCTCTTTCAGCTTCTCCCCATTCAAATACTCTAGCATACCCATTAACATTATGTTTAAACGCTAAGTCTTTGCCAGAGTTTTCACTAGGTAAATTACCATGAGAATTATTATCAGATGATTTAAGTTTTAATATATATCTATATCCTGCTTTTTCAGCCGTTGCAGTAGTGGGTGTTTTGGTTAGCCAAGGAATTGCATCCACATCTTGATATTGAGCATACAAAACTCTTTGAAAACTTACTTTAACAGTTCTATTTGAAGTGTTAATATCAGTTATAGTCATTTCTAATGCTACTTGTACACCCATTGTGTACCAACCAGAACTACCTTGTAAAGTTTTTTCTTTTTTAGTAATAAACCAAGTATAAGTAGTTCCTTTACTTAGTGTCCCACCATCTTTTATTTCTTTTGCCAATCAAATCACCTCTTATAAATAGAGTTTAAGTTTATCCCCAAACTGCACCACGAACAACTTTTCCTGTAATAGTTGCTGTAGATGTAATATCCCCATTTGTTTCTACAGTAATGGTTGTATTATTATCATTATCTTTTACAAATACTTTATTAGTATGTGTTGTAATACTTTCAACATTAAGATTAGTACATATATTAACAGAAGCATTATCACTTAATAAATTTGTAAATGTAATTAGGTTTCTAATTAAACTACCATTATTAGCAACTGTATCAGAATATAGTGCTAATCCACCATTATGTTCAACTGTATTATAATATAAACGTAAAAGTTCTTTATGTAAACTATTTTTGTTAGTAATATAAATATTTGTAGTGTTATCTTTATTAGTTGGTTCAGGACCAATTACAACTAAGTCGTTATTAAGTCCACCACCAAATAATTTTTTAATAAAATAATCAACAAGTTCATAAATATTATTTACTTCGGGATAATTAGAATTGTCTATATAAATATTATCACCATTTATATATATAAATTTATCACTATTATTTGTTACACTTTTAATAGTTAAATCTGTATTGTTATTAAATGTAACAGAACCTAACCATAATTCTTCTTTATTAGGCTTTTCATTTGTAAATGTAATTACAACACCCTTAAAATTACTTGTAGTGTTAGCTGATTTATTATAATATAATAAATGTCCTTCGGAATCCACTCTAGTTCCAAATTTAATGTATAATGTATTATCTGTTGTTTCTTTAAGTAAATCCACTATAGCATTTTGATTTTGTTGATTTAATCTGTTAAAATCTAATGTAGTAGGCTTAGAACATTTAAAATAATAACCATTTATATTACATTCACCAGAATCTATTATAATAGAATGAGTGTTTTCTTGCGAAATTGTTATATCAAATGCACCTAACATTCCATATGTAGTAGTAGCACCATCTGTAATGTTTCCTGACTCATCTACAGTTTTAGATTCATTATCATACTTTTCAGGCAACATTACAAATGATTTACGAGTTAGTCTCATCATTATATAACGCACATTCATTTCGCTATTAACCTGTCCACCATTCAAAGCATTAGTGGAAGGATAGGCTAAAGAATTTTGAGGTGGAAATACTTCAAAGCCATAATTTGTTAAAGATAAATCGTTATTTGGCATTATCTAATCCTCCTAGTTGTTTAGTCATTTTCTAAAGTTGTTAATTTAGTTGTAGCAAGTTTAGTTCTGCTTTCATCATCTAATGAAGATACAATTATTTCCCACTTAACAAGTATAACATCATTGGAATTTTGACAAATCACAGGGTCATCTTTACCATTAGTAAAAACAACTTTTGCAAGTAAGTTGCCTGCATAATTATTTTCATTTCCATTATATTCACTAGAAAATAATCCTAGTTCACTTAATATAATAGGTTGTCTTTCAGGTATATAATTATCACTATTAGGGTCATTATAAAAAGATGTTTTGTATAACCCTTTATCTATATATGTACTAAGAGTAAGTGTAAAAGAATCTTTTGTTCCACTACTAGAACCATAGTCATTACTTGATATAGGTATTCTAGGAAGTTCTTCACTAACTAATTCATGTATTAAACCTGTATCTAAAAAGTTGGCAGTTAAATTACTGCATTTAACAGTAGCTTCTTTAACTGTAGAAATGGGAGGACTTATCTTATCATTACACTGTGTAACAAATCCATCACCAAAACTTATATGTGTAGGGATATAAGACTTTGCTCCTAGTATATTATGTTTTATTGTTTCTACACTTGTATTAGAAGGATTAAATTCTCCTCTTAAAAACTTCATTATACCAGTTAAAAGCTTATAGTTAGCTTTATTATGTTTATGTGTAACACTTTTTATTCTGTGTTGTCCATCTAATACAGTGATAGTAACATTATGACTTATAGACAATGAACCATTCATAAATTAACCTCTTATTCTTCTAAAACTGAACTCCAAGTCACATTTAAGGCTGTAGCCCAACTCGTTTGTGTATCTAACATATCTTGCCAAGTATGCGGTTTAAAATCCACATAATTAGTAGTAACTCTACTAAAGTTTATAGCATCCCATTCAACACCACTAAATTGAGTATCATTATATGGAATAACATTAACAGATACTCTATCACTTACAGATATAGCACTTCTATTATCTATAATTGTGCCTGGTGTTAAGTCAATATACATACCAACAGGTCTTACCCAATCTAGTAAATTTCTTACTTTTGTTTTTTCTCTAGGATACAATATTTCAATTAACCCTGTATCATAGTGCATTATTATGTTTAGATGTGCTAAATCAGAAATAAAATCTTTGTTGTCCGAACCACTTAAAGATAAAGCTGCTGCTAGTGTTATACCTGTTTCAGAACCTCTATTTCTAATCATTGTAGTAAAATTTTTAATTATATTACGATTTTCTTGTACTGTATCTGTATAATTATAAATATAACCTATGTAATTAGCTAGATAAGGAAGCACATCAGCAGGACATATCTCAGGGTCATATAAGTCTAATAAATTATCTATTTCATATTTAGAAGTATTAATTACTATATCAAGTAAAATTAGTAATGCTTGATAATCCCTTGATTTATATACATTAGGTATAAGATTTTCAGATTTTAAAATCATTTAATTAATACCTCCCATTTATGTATCACTTATTATACAAGAACTATCCACAATAAGTAGCTGTTTTCCTTTTTCATTTACATTAAATAAATTATCTTTTGCTATATCATTAGGTTCTACACTGTGTTGGTTAAATCTAAATATAGAAATTGCATTAAAATAATTATCTACATCGAAGCAATCTGCATAATCTATTAATGGCTGTGTACCATAACCTGCATCAAAGTATCTTATTCTATTATCAGAATTTTGAATACATTCTACAACATCCATATAGGATATTTTCTCACCAAAACCAACCTTTTTTGCTGTAAATGTATCCTGTAAACTAGCTACAACAGTTTCTATAATAGTGTCTGCTTCTGTTTGTGATACTTGATAGTTAAGATAAATAGTGCCTTTAACACGCCAATCAAATACTCTGCATTCAGGGAAGTTTACAGATACATTTAATACTCTGTATTTAGCTAATTCATCTTCAAGTCCACCAGTACCGCCTGCACCCTTTATAAGTTGGTCACTAATTCTATAACGTCTAAAAGGTCTACCTTCTTCTTTACTAGGTGTCCAATATTTGTTATTAGTGCCATACATAAATGCACTATCAGTGTTAAAATTATCATACACTGCATAAAGGTCTAATGTGTAAATAGGAATTTTTTCTACATAAGTAGTAGTGCCTTCACTATCTATAATAGGAATATAGCCACCTTCGGAATCATAAAAATAAGATTGATTTGCCTTATTATAAATATCCTGTAATTCACTACTAAAAGATGATATTTCTACATATTCATAAGAAGAAGTATCAGGTGTATAGTCGGGAGAACTGTTATCTATCTCCTTATATCCAAAACCACCTATATACTGCTTAACACGTTTTTTAACTTGTTCTTCTTCGCCTTTTAGTATTGCTTGTTGAATTTGGCTATCTGTAGCAGTGTTTAAATTAATTGTAGCATCAAAATCTTCTATAGTGTCTATAGTTGGTCTAGGTATAGATTCTAGTACTTTAAGATTAAGGTCTTTAGCTTTCTGACAATCTACCGATAATGCACAACTAAAACCGGAGTGCCTTGTAACAAAGCGTTCAAAATCTTTAAGTGTTACTAAAGTATCATAAGTAGTAATGTAACTTACTACATCTTCTCTAGCATCTTGTACAGTTTGTTTATCATAACCTCTTTGATTATTGGTAGATAAAAAACCAGGCTGATTAGTTACATTTGTTATAGTATATTGTAATTCATCTGTAGCAGACTGAATTGTAGGTGTTTCAACTATAGTACCAAAAGCATTGTTTCCTACACAACCCTTAGCTCCTTCTGTATATAAATAATATAAAGTAAAGCTATTAGTTGTATCGCTTTTTAATGTTTTCCAAAACTTAGTAAACTTAATAAAAGGTTTATCATAATCATCAGTGTCAAATTCAAAAAATCTTCCTGCTGTAGTCTGACTTGTTAAGTTATCTACTTGTGTCCATTGCACATAATTACCTGTATCTTGTTCGTATATGTAAATATGACTTTCATCAATATTAGTAGTAGGCAGATAATACTTATTATTAACTATAGCACTTGTTGGTATGGTTATCTGTGTTAGTATACCTTGAACTGCTTTAAATTCTCTATAGTGTTTTGGACTTATTATATAAACACCAGAAGTTAAATTATTATTATCAGGAAGTATTGTATATGTTAAATTACCATCTTTAGTAATTAAGGAAACATTTCTATGTTCACTTGTTATATTAAGGTCAAGTACCATATCGCTATTAGAATTGTTTGATATTTTAACATAAACTTCTGCTGACCTATACCAGTGCATTTTATATCCAACTAACTGTAACAACTTTTTCATATTCTTACGCTGTGTTACAGTAGATAAATACATTTCATTAGCTTGCATATCCATATTAAAAGATAGATTATCACCTAACGAACTCATAAGATTAAGTAACATCATACCAGGGTCACTATCTTCTCTACTTGTCCAATCACTAGAAACTGAATTAATAGAGGATATTAAATCTTCTTTTATAGTAGTATAATCTCTACTTGTGTATTTAAGCAAGTTTAAATCATTATTTGCCATTATAAATTATACCTCCGCTGGAATAGTTAAAGGTGTTAATAACTCTGTACTTCCTGTTGCTTCACTATTAACTAAATTGTATTTTATATTTATTTTAAGTTTAGTGTCATCTGCAATTATATTAATATCAGATGTTGTAAGGGTTATTCGTGATTCCCATTGTGTTATACTATCTACAATTTCTTCCTTTAACTTATTTATCATTAAATCTGTAATGTTATTAAATAGATACATTCTTATGTTACTTCCAAAATCAGGATTGCCAAATAATTCACCTTTTGCAGTTAAAAGAATTAAAGCAATAGAACGATTAATAGATACATAAAGTTTATCTAAATCTGTATTTCCTTTAGTAATGGAAAATAGTTTAGGGTGTTTTATAGAACTCGTATATATCATAATTTATTTAATAACACTCCTTTATATTAAGTTAAGGTTCAGGAACATAAATATTTCCTGTTGAACCCATTATAACAAAATCTTCATTTCCATCTCCTATACTTTGCATCCAAACTAAGTCACCCAATTGTGGACCTATCTTGCTACCAAAACCAAAACATATAGGATACCATGGTATTTCATCATCAATTATAATATATTGATTACTTGTATCTTCTAAGAGATTTATATTTAACATTTTAGCTTTTGCAATTGCTTCCGCAATATTGCTATTTTTAACACGCTTATAGTATTTATCGGATTTAGGCATACCATGTATCGCAGGTATTCTTACTTGTGCTTTGCAAGGATATCTAGGATTCATAGTACCTATCACAATTCCTATTAATAGATTAACACTCATAACATAAACTCCTTAGTTTCCTAAAGCAGCACGTTCTTCAACTGAATTTGGTAAGTTAGCTATTTCATCAGCATTATATTTGGAAATAGAATTAGTATACTTAACTAACTTATAAGTAGTAGTAAAATAGCCATCACGGATATTGTGTGATACACCAACTATAATATACTTACCAGAAGTATGATGCTTATCACCATTTACAAGTACATTTACTCTTATATGATGTCTACATAAATCAACTGCTACAGGGTTTCCTAAAACAGTTATTTGTGCTTCATATGGATAATCAAACACAGTTTGTATCTTTGTTAAATCTTTAGTTAAACGCAATGTACTTTTATTAGCACTTCTATCACCAGTAACAGTAGTTGTACCTGTACGAAAAGCATTTCCAACAGCACCAAAAATATCAGTGGTAGTTACATCATCTTCTACTAAGCTATTCAATAATTCTTTTGAACTCATATTAGATTCAATATCAGAAGTTGTTGTGTCTTTGGATAAGCTAATTTTTTTAGAATAAAGTTTAGCTGTAGCAGAATAAGTACAGTTCCAATCTATAACTTTACCATTTGTGCGATTATTAAATAAGCCATTTTTTAATGGTTTACTACTATATTCAAAAGTATAATTTTCTAACAGTGTAGTATTAAGTAAATCACATAAATAAATAGTTCCTTTCTTATTTGTTGCTGTAGATGTAACATAAGGAAGTATACATAATTGTATTTTACCCTTAATACCAACTTTTTTAGTTGAAGAATTACGAATAATACAAGCATTAATAAAATCCACTAACATTTGTAATCCATCATTCATTGTCATAATGTTTGCACTAATAGTATTAGCAGGAATTGATATATTAGGATTTACATTTTTATAAGCTAATCCTGCTCCATAACTACTGTTATAACCTGTAGTATAAGAACTATTTACAGATACCTTACCACTTTCTTTATAATTACTTAAAACTCTATCAAATACACTGTTAAGTTCTTTTTTTATCCTTTTTAAATTAGAGCCTTTTATGTCTATATTATACCCAGCTAATTCAGCTATACTAGGTAATGTATCGGATTCAAAATAATAAGAATTAAGTATCTTAGCATCATTTAAAATATTATGAATAACCTCGTTCAAAGGTGCAAAATAATTAATACTTTTAAATAAAAAAGATTTATCACTATTATCCCACATACAATCACAACCATAAGCTTCAATTGTATAATCAATACAATTTTCACCTACTTTTGATGTAGCATTAGTAATAAGTCCCGCATAATAGGGAGATAACTGAGAACCATCTGTATAAGGTGAATTTTTAATATACCCAAATCTTACATAAATGTAATTATGTTTTAGAGTATGTTCTTTATCAGCAGTTGTTACCTCTTCTGTATCTGTAATTAGTGTGTGAAGCATAGATTCAAAATAGTTAGCTTCACCTTTAGAAAAAGTATCAGGAATATATTGTAAATTTATAGTATATTTAATAGTAGATTTACTTAGCTGAGTTATATCTATAGATTGAAATAGTTTGTTATTTTTATTACTATATGTATAACTGCCAAAGTTAAAATTATTTATAAATAATTCGGTTATTACTACAGGTAAACCTGCACCAACACCAGCCATTATACACACCTCCAATAAAAAATAATTAATTTATAGTTAATGGACTATCTTGTTCATACAATATACTTAAACTAGGTATAGTTAGCATAGTATTAGGCTTAACTATAAATGGGTCTATCATATTATTAGCCATTGCTATTACCCAATAAAAACTAGGGTCTCCATAGTAATTGTTAGCAATAATATCCAATCTATTAGCTTCATTTTGTTCCACTATATGATAAATACAATCTGAGTTATCAGTATCTAAATCATACTGATTAGTAGATTCTAAATATACTTTATCTAAATTAGGATTATATATAGTTCTATTTCTAGTATATCTACTTATATGATTTGTATATAAAGGATTCATATAAATAATATCTTTATTAACAGACATTATCTCATCATTCCTCCTTTAGCTCTCTTATCTTTAAAGAATATAGACTTACTGTAAACTTCTGTAATAGTTATAGAGAACTCGCAAACGTTATATTTTCCATCTATTATAGGACCACTATAACTTATAGATATGTCATTAGCAATAACACCGCTAATATATAATTGCTTTCCAACTAGCAAAGAACATCTGACAGCCTCAATACCACCGTTATCAGCAGGATAAGCACAAGCTTGAACTGCTTTAATGATATTGTCTACTTTACTAGTCCCCATTAAAGTTGCAGGGGATTCTCCACACATTTCCCTATGCAGTGAAAATGAAGCAGATACAGTTCTTGGTCCACTATTCACATAATTCATGTATGGCTGAGTTGTACCAAATATAGTGTGCGGACTATAGGTAACACTTGCACTATCACTTAAAGAAGTAGGATAACAAGGCATATTAAAAGCTTCACCGTTTAATGTTAAGATGACTTCTCCACCGTACCCACTAGCTAACGCATTAGCAGACAAAGCAGCATAACTATTTCCATCATTAAAACCTGTATCAAAATACTGCGGTGTTTCCCATAAACCGCCATTACCTATTAAAGGTACATTTATATAATAATCACCTTTTTCATCAGGTTGTAATGTACCACTTGCTATAAGGTCTTGTGGTTTACTTGGTATGTTATCAGCTATATTATTAATAACAGCTAATGTGCCTACAGATATGCTATATAAATCAGCTATATGTTCAAATGTTTCAGAACTATTAAATTTATATTTGGTTATATCCATTAAATAAATCACCCTTTTGTTCTGATAGTAAGTATTTTTCTGTATAAATATCAAAATAGCCCGTAGGCAATAACCTTAACTTATCTAACTGTAAATTGTTAATTTTTGTATTATCCATAGCCGTATTTGTATCATCTATATTTATACGTCTTTGATAATTAAAAATTATATTTGTAAGTGCATTATCCCATGTTCCTAATGACTTAGGAACATATGTATCATAAATATTCATAAATAGTTTCTGTACATAAGCTATTTCATCTACACTTGAATTAGGACTAATAGTTCTGCCTAATAAGAAAGATAATACTAAATCATCTATATCATATTTAGATTTATCTTTGTTGTAATCAACATTACCATTTACGAAATAAGCACATATGTTGGAAAATATTAAATCGTAATTAGTAGCATTTGTAATATCGTCAGTAATCAAATTTGGATATCTATTATCTAACCATAATGCAATATAACTGGAAAGATTAGATAATCTTCTACAATTAGTGGAATCAAATACAGCTACTAATCTATCAAAATATTGTGCATCTACTAAGTCATTAACATCTAATTCAATTATATCAGGTGTATCTTGTCCATTTTCATCTGTATTGTATCTAATATTAACGGAATAATCTACATTAGTATCTGAAATAGTATGCAAATCCTTATCAAATTTACCATACCCATAAGTATTTAATATAGAACATAAGTTATCAATGAACACTTTAAGTGTATCTTCTGTAAAGTTATTAATGTCAATATCTTCTAATACTTGTCCATCTAATTCAAATATAGATTTCATATCAGAAGTATTTAGTATTAATTCCTGTATCTCAGAAATAGGTTCATTTGTTTCTTTATAATAAACAGTAATAGTAAAATTACTTAAAATACAATTAGCAACTAACAGAGGATAATAAGTTTTACTATCCTTAACAGTAGGTGCTAATTGTAATTTAGTTACAGTATTTAAGTTAGCATTATTAGTAAAATTAAAATTAGTAGTAATAGTACTATCTACAGTTTTATAATTACCTGCACAATAATAAACATAATAATATTTTAAACTATCTATCTTATTTAATGTGTTATTGTCATTATTAATATCGGTTAGTGCAAATTGGCAAAAACCATTACAAATAATTATTTCATTATTATTAAAAGCATTAAATTTTGAATTTATGTATCTATTAGTAACTTCTACAGAGGTATTAAATGTTTCCTTTAAAAATATAGAAAGATATTTAACTACAATAGATTCAGTGTTATTTGTAATCAACATTTATATATTTAATACCTCCTGAAATTACTTTATATTAATTAACTTATAGCATTTATAGCTTGACCCATGACAATACTTCCTGTTCTAGCTGTAATAGAATCTACGCTAAAAGGATTGCTCGAATAAACAGTGTTTGTCATGCCACTCACTAAATTTCCTAATAGTATAATAATATCGTTAAGCTGTTTAACAACACTATTAGTTTGACTATCAATAGCATCTGTAACATCTGTATTACTATTAGTAGTGTTTGTTTGCATAACATTGTTTATAACATTATTTGTTTTTTCAAATACACTATGAAGGCTATCTCTACCAATATCATCTAAGCTAACATCTGCTGCTGTTAATACTCTTTCACCTTTATGTAGTAATGCTGGGAAATTATCATAAGGAACTTTATTAAGACCTATTTCATATCCACCAACGTGTCCGCTAGAAAACCAATTTTGATAAGAAGCCGCTGCGTTCTCATTTGTTACATTAAGATTTATACCACCCATAATCTGTGGTTTACCATCTATCATAACATAGTCTTTTCCTTCTGTTGGAACATAATTCGGACCACTATGCTTTGTATAACCTAATTCTGCCTTAGCTGCTATATATGCTTGTTCCCAAGTAGAATAATCACCATTATTATAGTACTCAGTTGCTTTATCATAAATTTCATTTAAATGTCCATTATACAAGTCAAAATTAGATTTATTTCTATCCAATAAATCTTCTGCTGTGGATTTCAATCCTTCTATTGTTTCTTTATCCACAACATCATCTTTGTCAATGAGTGTTTGCACAACTTCTTTAGCTGCTGATTTACTAAATGATGCTTTAGAAGTATTATTATTAGCTGTAAATAAAGGACTTAAAAGTGCATAAAAGTCATTTCGTACTTTACGATAATCTGTACTCATGGATAATATGCTTGAAATTTCCTCGGGTTCAGCGTTTTGTAATATATCAGACTGTAACCAATCTAATATAGCATTACCAACATCGGCTGAATAAGCATTATTACCCAAGTTGTTAATTAACTCTTGATATTTTTCATTACTAATATTACCTTCAGAGTCTCTAAGGTCATCTACAACTGCTTTCGCTTCTTGTATAGTATCTTTACTATAATTATTCGATAAACCTCTCTGCCAATACGACAAATCAAAAATAGATTCAGAAGTGCCATCATTATATGTTATATTCTTATCACCGATAGTGGTATTTATAAAATCTTCACTATGATTTAAAACAGTATTTGCATCACCTTTTAATGAACCAAAAGATGTAGTGAAATTATTCATTCTATTAGCAGTATTTTCGTCATTAGCAATATTCTGTTGAGCTATACCTTGTGATTGTAATAAACTTTTTGCTATGTCTTCACTTTTACCAGATTTAACTAAGTTATTAATTTCGTTATTAGAATAACCTTCATCTTTCAATATCTCTCTTTGACGTTCTTCCGATAGGTTTCCTGCACTTTCTTTAATTTTATCATCTGCTTTACCTGTTAGCTCCCGTGTTGACTGTGCTAGTTGGTCTGTTAATGCTTGCAGAGCATCAATATTTTCTTGTTGGGAATTAATTAGTTCGTCATACCCACCGTCAGTATCCATTTTAGAAATTCCATATTCAGCAACACCTTTAATTGCTAAACCAACCATAGTTGCGATAGCAATAGGAGGAAGTATTGAACCTATATTACTTACAAAAAATGTACCTATACTAGCTAAATTTCCTGTTCCACCTAAAACATTACCTATCATACTACCAACGCCATTACCAACAGAACCAAATACCAGTTTATCTAAAATTAAATCAATACCACTTGTAATAGCTCCTTTTACTAAATCAGCACCTGTATTAATAGCTGTAATAATCATCTTATCACCATCAGCTAAACTTGTAGGAATTGCTCCCCATATATTCATAGCTTTATCATTTAAAGTCAGATTTTTAAGACCTTCTTCAACAGTAAAACCTGCATTAGTTTGTCTAGCTGTTTGTGCATCTTGGAATTCAGAGGTACTAGTGCCTCGCATATTCTGATTATAACCAGTCATAATAGCATTTTCAAAAGCACTAGCATCAAAATTACCATTTTCATCAGAATATTTAGTAGCTATAGCATTTAATTCGTTACCATTAATACCTAAATTATTTGCTAAAGCTTCTGTACCTGTCATATCACCTGACTGCTGTAACTCCATAGCACCTTCAAGTATCTGTGCATAAGCTTTACCAAAATCTTTATTAGCTATAGTATCTTTTAATTCATCTGCAACAGTAGTTCCACCTAATATATTAAGCACATCGCCCGATACACCTGTATCAGTTAAACTTGAAATTGCATTTTGTGAAGCAGCTACTAAATCAGGAGCTATGTCACCAACTGCTCCTGCTACAGCAGTATAAGCAGACATTAGCTGATTACGAATACCATCTGTATCTATAGTAGGGTCAGCATTATGAATACGTTGTGCTAACTGAGATGCTTGGTCAGCCATTTCTGTAAATTTACCATTTACAAGTCCAATAGCATTGCCATATGTTTCTGTGGTATTTACCCAATAAGAAGCCTGTGTCATTATAACTTGCTTAAAGTCCTCATTGGTTTTTTCCACATCATTTTCATTTTGTTCTAGTAACTGTAAATACTGATTATGATAATCTTTGATTTGTTCATCCGTGTTAAAGTTAAGCTGTCCACCTGTCATGAGATTAGCTTCTGTCATAGCTTGTGCCATGGTTTTAAGTTCATCATCATTAGTAATACCTAATGTTGTTAAAGTATAAGCTTGGTCAGCTACCTTAGTTGCAGAAGTAGCTTTATCCCAACCATCTTCTGCAAGTTCGTCAGCAAAACCACCATACATAGCTTTTATTTCATCTCTATCAGCATATATAGCATTACCTATATTCATACCTGTAGAAGCATATGAATTTTGAATTTCACTAATACCCTCTGTTAAAAGCTTAGTACCAAAGTCAATAGCAGTATTTACAACAGAGGTTAAAGCAGAACTTACATTTTTAGCTATAGAACCCTTAGCTCCACCAATCTCATCCCACTTTTTCATCATATGTTGATGATATCCGTCAAATGATTTCTTTAGTGTTTCTATAAGATTAGCAGAACCTTTATTAGCTTCTTTAAATATATCCTTAAAGCCTGTATTTTGTAGTTTAATTAAATTAGCTTGTCTATCGTGTTCTTCTTCTAAATTTTTTACTCTTAATTCTTGTAAATAAATCTCATTTTCATAATCAGCATCAAAAAAACTTTTTTGCTTAGATACTAATTCTACAAGATGTTTATTTCTTTCATTATAATACTTCTGTTCTTCCGTTAAATCATTGCTATTTTTTTCTTTTTGTTTGTTTAATTCAGTTTGTAAAGAAACCATTCTCTTTACATTATCATCTGTTTGTTTCCGTTCTTTTTCTAAATCTATATTTTGTTTTTTCGCTAATTCCTGCAATGCTGAATTAAATTGTTCAATAATTTCAGATTCAGTTTTACCTTTGTTAGAATTAACATTACTAGAGTCACTATTAGGATTATTATTGGAATTAGAAATATTATTGGTAGTTGTATTCTTATTTGAATTTTTTATATTTCTTATTAATTCATTAACAATTTCAGTTGAACTATATATATCATTTATCTTACTTTGTTCTCTTCTTAAACGTTGCTCTTCTGTTGTGAGTTTAGCTTTTTGAATTTCATAATCTTTCTGTTTTTGCTGATAGTCTTTCTGTTGTTGTGCGAACTGTTTAGCCTGTTCAACATTTATCTTCTTAGTAAGTTTGGTATGTTCTTCTTGTACTTGTTTTTGTTCAGCTATAGCCTTATTAAGGTCAATTATTGTACTTGCAACATTTTCAGATGCTTCTTCCATTTTAGCTAAACTAACTCTAGCTAGTTTATATATATCATTGTCAGAAATATCATATCTATTAGGTACTTCATTTCCTACAAAATTAGTTCCATCTTTGTTTTCAGGCATAACTAATAATCCTTTCTATATAGCTTTTAAATAAAAATAAAGATTACATCAATTATATAATAATTAATTTTGCAACATTTTAAATGGGTAAATAAAATTAAAATTATTATAATATAAAAATGTAATCTTTATCTATTATATAATTATTTTGTTAAATAATTTATCTTTTTATATGTGAAATTGCTTGTTGTTCTTTAAGCTTTTGCTGACGTTCATTATGCCTATCTACTAATACCTTATAATAATAATTCCTATCTAATATAGACATATTATCTACATCAGTAATAGTAATAGCACCTTCGGAAAGTGTAGTAATCACTAAACTCTTTTCAAGTTCCTTTTCGTATTTCCATACTTTATAAGGCTTACCACTAATCAGCAAAGGAGGGTCGAAAAAAGTTACTATTTACAGCTAGTGAATAAGGAACTTTATTGCCACAATGAGGACAAGTAGTAACATCATCTAATACTAAACCTGCTCTGATATTACCTATCTTATATCTAATATATTGGTCATCTACTGCTGGTAGATTATCAACGTATTCTCTAATTTGTGCTTTGGTTAGCTGTTCACCATTTACTGAAACAATTTGATGTTCAAGTGTTAAATTATGTCTAGGGTCTCCCACATAATCTTTATCTTGTGCTAATATTTCAGTAGCTTCTTTATCAATTTCAATACTATCATTTACTCTAAGTAATCTTACCTGTACTGTATCTTTTAGTCTAGGTAATTCCCCTATATCTATAGGTTCTTTAAAATCGTCTGGTAAATATATTATATTAAGTTTATCCAAATCGGTCTCTATAGTAAAAGTATGATTACAACTAGGACATCTAGCACTTACTTTATATAAATTGCCATAAGAAATAATTCTAGCTTTATACATAGTATAAATAAAATCAAATTCTGTAAACCATTTAGTATCTACAGATACACCATTAGTTGTAGATATACAACTGTTTAACATTGCTGCCATAGTAAATAGAAAGTTTTCATTAGAACTTAATCTTATTCTTTCTTCCTTAGTTGTAAACATTCGCATTGAAAAATGTCCGTCAAAGTTATCTCCATATAAAAGACCCTTACTAGGTAAAAAGAACTGTTCAGCACTAATACCCGTCTGTGGTGTATGTGTAGTTGTAACATCAACATTAGGTATTTCATTATATTGGTTTTCTTTTTTCTTTCTAGCTTCAATCACTTCATCTGGAAGTGGTAATGTAGGTTCAGTAGGTCTAACAAAATCAGATATATCTTTGCTATCTAACTCTTTATATCTTTCTTCCGCTGATTTACGTTTTGTTTCAGCATATTCATTATTGGGTGTAGGAACACCATTCTGTGCATTAAATAACTGCATACTAAAAATACCTCCATAGTTTTAAATGCAAAATGTTAAAGTTATTAGTGAAACTAAATCAACAAATTGTATCATTGACTTAGCTTCACTAACAAATAGATATTACAAACAAGTTATAATACCTATTGTTAATGAATATATTATATTATAAATTAATCATCAAGTGGAATAGCATAGTCAATACTAAGTGTTACACTTATCTTTCTAATATCTGCATTAGACTGATTATAGCCTGTATAAGAAACGGAAGTAGGGAAACAACCGTGAAGTTCCCAGCACTTAATATAATCACCATCAGGTGAGAATTCAAGCAAATGAGCAGGTTTCTTATATACAGAAGCTCTACCTATCTGCTGTGTTTTTGGATTATATACAAGCTTGTGCCAAGCTGCTATAATTCTTTCTGTTTCAAGTCCAACGAAATCGTTAAAACTTAAACTAATTGTACTGTAATCTGGTTTACCTGCAAAATGTATTCTGTTGTTACCATAGTCTACATTAAGTGCATCAATATTAACACCTAAATCACCTACACTATCAGTACTAAGTGTTAAAAACTTGCCTGCATTAGAAGGCATAGATAAACCTTTATCAGCAGATGTTAAGTTATCAAGTCCATAAATATGTATTTCAAAGTTATTAGTACGCTGAGGCTCCCAGTTATCATTGCCTATCATGTGATAAGCACCATACTGATATGGTCTAAAGCTTGAATTAGATGCTGTTGCCATTAATTACACACCTTCCTCTTCTTCATTTGTTTCATTATTAAATGTAACACCTGCACCAGTAATTGTAAAGTCTATATCAAAGAACTCTGCTGGTCTTGTAGGTGCAATAACTACTTTACCTGGAACTCTTAAATTCTGCTTATCAATATCTGTAACAGTTGATTCATCCATAACAATCTGATAATCAGATAAACCACCATTAAGCTTAATCTGACTTAATATTTCATCAAGCTTAGTTTTAAATTGTGCATAAAGGTGATAATCATTAGGTTCAAATGTAAGTGCTACACAAATACTAAATATAGCTTTCTTAATAACATTACAAAGAACTCTAGTTCCAAGTGACTGTAATGAAGATTTACTATAACCAGTTACATCTTGCATAAGTGTTGCATTACCATAAATAGTATAACCATAAGATAAAATCTTCATTATAGGATTTACTCTTGCAACATTATCATTCTGCCATTTATCAAGTATAGTTTGTCCTATCTCATATTCAGCACCAAGTACTTTTGTAGCTTGTGCTCTAGCAACACCTGCTGGTGTATACCAAAGTTGTGCTTCTGCATTTTTATTAAGATTGTTACTTACAGTAGTTAAAAATACTAATGAAGGCATCATTGAAGTAACACTACCTGTAACAATATCTCTCATTTTACACCAAGGAGCATGAACAGTACCATAACTGTAAGCAGAATCAGAAGAACCAATCTTATATGTAAAGTTGTAAACATCATCTGCGTTCCAATCCTTTGGAGTATCAATAAGTGCTACAACATCTCCACGTCTATAAGCTACATTAAGTAACTGCTTATAAATAGTATCTTGTGATAAAAGTGAATCTGAATTCATAGGGTCTAATACAGATTTATCAACAATATTTTCAAGAACGCTATCAATTAAGCCACCGCCACATACAAAGTCAAAATCTGCTGTATATGGGTCAAGGAATGTGTCCCAAAATGGATTAACTACACTAGCTGAATCACTTTCACTTAATACATCTATAAAACTATCTATAATGTTTGGAATCTTTGTGTCAGTTCCTTCTCCAACTTCAATTGTTGTTGAATTTGAACTACCAGAAGATTTAGCAAACTTAATAGTTACATCGTTTGTCTTACCTGCTGCTACTGTAGTAAAGGTTACTGGAAGTGTGCTAATAGAATAATCACTATGTTCACCTACATCTGTAACTTTAACATAATAAAGTGTAGCAGGCTTAAGCTTTAATGTTGTAGGAAGTGACACTGTTTCTGCATTATCAAAGTTATCTGATGTACTAAGCTGTATTGACATTCCGTCTAAATCGGAACTATCATCTGCATCTACAATAGATATATTAGTAGTTGCTAGTGTATCATCATTATTAGCAACAAAATCTGCACCATTATCAAGCACTAGATAGTTATTACTAAAGAAACTGTTCTCCTTAGTAAATGCTTCAAGTAAAGCCTTAATATCAGATACATTTGTTAAAGTATTATTATCTTTGCTAAATGTAATCGTAACATAAGAAAGATTACTACATAATGAGTTAATATTCTTAATATAATTACTACTTGTAGGATTAAGATTTAATGTAATCTCCTCTAGTGTTTTTATAGTGTATGTAACACCATTTGTAGCAACTTTAAGTCCTTGTCCTAAATCACCTACAGAAGTCTTACCCATATCATCTGAATAAGCTTTAGGAGTTAATTCATAAACTGTAATTGTGTAACGCTCATCACCTGAGTTATTTAAAATACCTGTATTGAATGAAGTGTGCTTTAAACCTACACAAATGTTATTACCATAACTACCAAACCACTTAGCTTGTACAGTTATTGTTCCTTTTGAATCATCTGTAGAACTATCAATTTGTGCTTTCGCAATTAATGTATCTGCACCAGCAGGCTTAATTCTCTTAGCCAATACAGTTACACCGTTATTAATAAGATTTAAAACATAATTCCTTGTAAAATCCTTATTAATAGAATGTTCTAATGCCTTACCATAATACTTAGTAACATCACTTTCAGATTGAAGTATTTTGGTATTTTCAGTATCACCAAAAGAAGCTATAATTGGACAAGCAACAATTATAGGTGCTCTCTGAGATACAGAAGTATATCTTGACTGGTCAATTTCATTAACCTTAATCTGTGGCATATGTTCAACTCCTTATTTAATCTATTGAATTATTTTTATTATCTGTTATTTCTGTAGTCACTACATCTTTATTCTTTATAGAATTAGTTGCATTACCACGCTTCACAGACTTTTTCTTTCTTGTTTTAATATTATTAGTAGTATTGTTATTAATATTATTAGTATTATTTATTATTAGTTTTTCTTTTTTATATCTAAAACTGCTAACAGAACGTTTTAATAAATCTTCAAAGTAAGATAACTTCATTAATTCATTATAAGTATTTTCTGTTATAGTAGTTGTACCAAAAGGATTTAAATATAATAAATTATCTATACTAATAACATTACTTGTTAAATTAGTAAGGCTGTATGTTATTTCTTGTATTAGCATATTTATACCTTCTTATTTCTTATTAATATTATGATACAGTTGTTCTTCTTGAACAGTTTCTTTATCACTTAATTTATTTTTAACTTCTATTGATACATCTAAGCTAGGGATAGTTAAATCCTTTCCTGCCCATAGATAAGCATCATCACAGTACATAGTAAATGTTGACCTAAATAAAACTCCGTCATTAACATGATTAGTAACATCTGAATTATCTACTATATCTGGGTCAAGTAACAAATTAAAATTATGTTTTATATTTACATCATAATCTACTTCTACTTGTAATGTCGGTTTCAAGGATAAATACCATATTAATTCTCTTGTTATTTCATCATTCATGCGTTTATCTACTGTAAATACATCTACTTGATATTCTATTTTAATAGGTAACATTCTAGCCTGTGTAACAGTATGGTCTTCATTAAATCGCACTGAATGTCCTTCACGCATCATAGCAAAATTTCTATCTTGTTGTCTAATGCTCCAACTTGTTCTATTTAAAGTTATTAAAGGAAATGTAATATTGTCACCTTTTAATTGTGCTGTATTTCTTATTGCATTTTCAGGAGGTTGTATCATAATACTATCACCTGTAATACGTTCAAATAAATCTGTTACAGCTTTATCATAAGCATATACACTCATTATAATACCTCCCTATTTAAATTATATTGATTTAATGTTTTATTCCAAGCTGTTCTTATCCAAGGATAAGGTAACATATCAAAATTTCCATATTCTAAAAATCTAACAAATAAACTAATACTTATGTTAGAATTTGGAATAGTTTTATAATCAAATAAACAAATATAAACTTTTGTTTTAGATATGTACTTAATAGTAAAACTATCAACAATTAAATTAATTAACTTTTTACTAGGCATACGAAAAGAATTGGTAAATATAAGTATTCCATTATTAACCAAATAATCATATCTTAAATTAAACTTATTAATGTCTATACTATTTAATAAATTATTTTTAAAGGAAGATAAAAAAGATTTAGCAAATAATAATGTATGTTCTTTTTTATTCAGAGGCAACATTAAACGTATCATAATTAAAAATCTACCTTTAGATAGTTAGTATTAGTATTCTTATAGTCTGTACCAACCTTTTTATCATCTTCATATACAGGAGCTAATTTACAAACATAGCAATCTGGATAGTCTAAGTTCATTTTAATATCTGTTATAACAAATATATTTTTAGAAGCTATAGGGTTCGGTGGTATAATGGTTATTCTACAACCTTTAGCTAAATTAGGAACATCATAAGGTAAAGAACAAATAAAAGGTTTATCTTCATTTGTAGCAGAAACCCAACCATATCTTCTGAGTGTGCTTATCTTAGGATTTTGTTCAAATATTATATCAATATTAATAGGTTCACTAAAGCCTTTAGGTCTTTCTTCTGCATGAATAGTCATTGCCATTTCTATCGGAAATTGATATTCTACATTTATACCTCTTAACTTAGCAGCTTCCTTGAACCAATCTCTATATAATGTTGAATCAAATTGTGTTAATGTGCCCAAGGTAATTCCACCTCATCTTCATCATAGTAATCATCGTCATAATCGTCAGAATTATTTAAATTATTACTATTATTTTTATTGTTATTATTGTTATTATTGTTACGTTTTTTAGGCTCTCCCCAAATATAATATTCGGATAACTCTGGGTTAGCTTGTACATATTCATACCAAGCACGAGCAGCAGATTGTACCCAACGCTTACCATATAATATAGCTAATATATGCTTACATACATAACCTTTATTATTTTTAACATTTCTAACAGTAGGTGCTCTTAATTGAGGAGTACCGTATTTACAATCTGCCTGAGTTGCCCAGAAACTGAATCTGTATAAAAAATCGGGACAACTACAGTCTACAAATAAATCTTCTGTATCTAAACAAACAGATAAAGCTTTAGCTAATAAATCTACTGTAATACGTTTATATCTATTTTTACCTTTCATGCCTTTTAAAGTATCTTTAAGATAATCAAATGGACCTTCAAAGCTTATAGTAACTATATAATGTTCTTCTCCATATACTCTTGTACTCCAAGTAAATGTATCATTTACAAATAAATCTTCAAAGTCAACATTCTTAAAGTCTTTAGGTGAATAGTTTTTACTCTTTAAAAATCGGTCAGGAGATTTTGTTTTACCTGAATTTATCATTTCCCATCTTGTAACTTCTGTTAAACAATGTTTATGACTAGTACAGTTACAATAATTATCATGATAATTAAGTTCATTAATCATAATGTAATATAAATAACCTCCAAACTTTATTGTAATTAAAAAATAGCTAGTGTAGAAATTAATGTGTATATCTACACTTACTACACTAGCTATTATAATTAATTTAGATTATGTTGCATTAATTACAATTACTTAACAATACCTGTTACAGTAAATTTAGCAACCTTACCTTTACCTTCTTTAAGTCCACGCTTTGTAGCAACATAAGCATACTTCATAGAAACAGGAGTTACCTTAGATGCTCTAACAGCACATTCTACTACAAATGGAACTTTATTTTTAGGCATCTTTACAGACTCTGTAAATGGACCTATTTCCCTGCACTGAAGCTTAATCTTACCAGCAACTGGCTTAAAGTTCTCAGCTACAAGCTTAATAGTTCTCTTAGAACCCTTAGTTGTTCTAACAATACCTTCAACTGTAAGCTTAGTACCAACAACGTTACCCTTTGTAAATCTTACACTAGCAACATTATCGTAGTTCTCCTTAGCAAACTTTGTAAAAAGTCTGTTAAGAGCACATTCATTAAAATCTATCTGCTTACCAGCAACTCTTGAAGTAGGTCTTACTCTATTCATTACAGGTCTTGCAGTTCTCTTGCTTTCAACTCTTACAGGTTTCTTAGCCATAGGCTTTCTAGCCATACGAGATGTAGCTACTCTTTCTCTCTTTAATGCAGGTTTTCTACTAGCAACTCTTGAAGTTCTTCTAGCTGTTGCAGATTCTCTTCTAACAGGTCTCTTTACAGCAGGTCTTCTACGAACTGATTCGTTAGCTGTGTCATCGTCTGTAACAAAATCATCATCGTCAGCAGAAACTTCATCATCTGTAGTAGCTGTATCTTCTGTTTCGTCTGTATCATCATCGTCTACATTATCAACATCATCTGTATCAGCAACAGAAGCATCGTCAGCAGGAACTATTTCACCTACAACTATCTGTGGAGCTTCCTCACCACATATAGGACAAGTACCATCTTCTACACAAGTTTCAACTTCGCCATCTACGTCCTCTTCGATTGTAGAATCACAATCACAAACATAGTTAGCACCACAAATAGAACACTTGCAAATTGTATCACCTACAAGTTCCTCAGCAGCCTCTTTAGCTTCTTCCTCTGATGCAGGAACTTCATCCATCTCAGGGTCAACTACAACTACTACTTCGTCCTCTGGTGTAAAATCGAACTCGTCAGAATCAGCATCTTCTACAAATTTCATAGATTCAAGTCTGAGCTTGCCACAAGAAATTTTTCTAACAGCTTCTTTTCTGAGTTTCTTAGAAACAGGTCTCTTTGCCTTTCTTACTGATTCAGACATCTTCTTAGAAGCTACTTTCTTTGCCTTCTTAGCTGTAGGCTTTGTAGACTCATTTAAAGATTTAAGAGCTGTGTTAGTAAGTTCAAAAACATTAATCTGATTAGCCATAAATAAATTAGCACTCCTTTTATAAATTCATAAATAATATTTATATTAAATAAATTAATCAATGGGATAATTAATATCACAATTTTCTATTAGATGATTTCTAATAGTTTCTATCTCTGAATTAGCTTCTTGTATTAGAGTATCACCATCTAGGTCATACTGAGCACCTTGAAGTTTATATTTACTTCTTATTCGTCCTAAAGCTTGTTTAGAATATGCAATAGATAATCTAAGTAAAATATCTACCCAATAAGGGTCGGTTACTTCACTTACATCTTTGAAATCTTTTACATATTGTATTGTTAAAGCTGGTGGAAAAGGTGGGTTTGTACTTATTAATAACTGTTTTGTATTAGGATTCCATAAGTAATCTAAATCAGTAGAAATTGTATTTCTTTGTTGTAATATTAACATTCTATTAGTGTAGTTATCAATATTATTCATATTGTAATAACTGCTCGCTAATGAAAAAACATCTGCATCCTGTATAAATGTTCCATAGGTTGGTTGATTTCTCATAACATTAATAACCGTATAAACATTATAGGAGGATAAATCAATAGCCGTTCCAGCATATGGAACAGTTATAAAAGATGGAGTAGAAATATACCTTTTAAGCTCTCTAAAAGCTCTCATTATAAATCTTTCAGTATATCCTTTTATTTCAAGATTAACAACAGGAGCACCTAAGCTGAGTTCAACTTCATCTATGTATTCTTGTATTGTCATACATACACTCCTTTATGTTAATTAATATAAATTAAGCCTCTGCATTTAACAAAATCTCAATTATTTCTTTTTTCTTAGCATTTACAGGAAGTTTTACTTCAAGTCTGTTTGCAAGAACTTTAAGTGAAGCTACGGACATATTTTCTAAACCTTGCTTATCAAGGTCAACTGTATGTTCTGCTATATCCTCAGCTTTGACTTCCATATCTTTTTTAATTTCCTCTTCCAATGTGGTATCTGCTGTTTTTACAATATCAATATTGCTATCTTCTATAATCTTATTAGCTATAACTTCATCTTTATCTTTATTAATAATATCAACTTGCTTTGCTACAGTTTCAGTATTAATAACTTTATGATTACATTTAGCACGATTAGCCATAACCTTACAATACCTTAAAACTTCTGGTTGGTCTACAATAACCTTAAATCTACTATCAGTACAATTTGTCCAATAGTTAATCTCGGGTCTATGAACACTATCAAGAATATAAGGTTTATGTGGAATTAATGTTGCTTTAGAAGTATCAGCAAGCACAATAGGAATAGGTTCATTTGTTAAGTTTATTATTAGAATTTTCATAATAAATAATTTCCTCCTAATTTTAATAAAATACCTTATAACCTTATAAGTGCTGGAGGCTATACACTTATAAGGTTAAATTGGTATTGTGTATAGTAAAGGCTCACTATTAAATAGCTACTCTATACTAACAATTATAATATTGTGAATTATTAACCCTTTGGAGCATCCTCAATCTTAACAGTAACGTTGTCAAGTGGCTTCTCCTGAAGCTCTTTGTAATAAAGAATTTCATCAACAACATCTGTTGTAAAGTCAACTGACTCCTTTGGAGCAAGAGCTGTCTTTCTAAGTGTTTTAAATGAAGGTACAAAAACTGTAAGTGCAGGAATTACCTCAGAAGCAGTGTTTGTACTAGGAATGAGTGTAGGGCTGATAACTGCTTCATTACTTACATTAACAACAGTATCAACAGAAGTGTTTGTAATTGTAATCTTCTTAGCACCTGTAATAGAAAAAGCTGCCATATTAAATATCGTTCCTTTCCGAAATATTAAATTGTAAAAATTAACATAAAACAATATAGTACAGATTATAGCTACATAACTTAATATGTAGCTATATATCTGTATTTAATTGTCAAGTTATATGAAAGTTTGTGTTTATTAGTAATTAATTAAAATTACTGAGTAATTCTACCCTTGAGATACATCTTATTGTTAATCATCTTTGTACCATAAGATGTAGCATAGCCCTGCTGTCCTCTGTAGTCAGCAGGCATAAGAAGGTCTGTTGTAAGAATTGGCATCAGTTGTGTTACGTTCTAAATCATCTAATAAAATATATTTTTAAAGGTAATATTTTAATTCGTTTTCGGTTATAAACATAAAATTATAACCTTGTGATATACAAGCATTTTTCTTAGCTTGCACTTTATCATCATTACATAAACTATAAGGTTTTACCTCTAATATTAAATTGTATTTAGGTAAATAAAAATCAGGATAATAAAGTTTATTTTTATTATCATAAACATACTTAATTGTAAATGGTTCATATTTAAAATCTATATGTTTGTCCACTAGCAATTTTGCTGTCTTTACTTCCCAAGTAGAACGCATATAGTATGTTATATTAAGTAGTTTAACACTATAACGTTTTCTACCTGACTTTTTAACAATAATATCAGTTAAACCATTTTTATGTTGATTAATTGCCTTTAAAGATTGATTTTTAATATATTCTTCATCTTTCCACACTTGTTTCATTCTAGCTGACATTTTTTCATCGGAATTATTAATACTTCTTGTTTTAAGTATTTTTCGTTTAATTTCTTCATAATTCCTATGAGAGTGCCTTTGTGCAAAAGCACTATCATAATAGTGTGGGTCAATTTCTAAATGTTGTTTATAACTTTGTATTCCTTTTTGTTGAGCTTTAGAACATCTTTCACTTATCTCAGAAATCCATAATTTTGTGTTAGGATACATTCTTAAAAACTGTTCCTTTGTCATATTATGTTTCCAAGTTAAATGCTGTGTTAGCTGTTTTAAATTAAACTCACCACATATAGGACAGGTTAATAATTTATCATCTTTTCCAATATTAAATTTTATATTGTATTCTTTTGTACTCATATTATGTACACTTTTTAGATGATAAGCAAATTGCTGTCTATTGTTAAATTCTTTATCACAAATTAAACATTTAATATTAAATCAACCTTTTATATATATATTTTATTATCAAAGTAGAATGCTTACTCTTTCAAGCTAATTAAAATTTTGTTTAATTAGGTTATGTTTCGTAATAACTAAGCTCAGACTATATCATAAACTATATATACTATAATAAGTTACGCTACCAACTTATTTTTAAAACACATATATAGCCCAAATGCACTTCGGCTTTATTTAAAGCCTACACCGTTCCCACGGCTAGTCGTTGCACTTTATACTATTAATTAATAGTATCTTAGCTCAGTGGTTTTCCATTGTTACATACTTAACCTTATTACCATACATAAGTAATTACTTTATCCGCTAAATTATCACTAATTTAGTTTGGTAGTTAAGTCTTTAGGAAGTTCCCTGAATTCACATCTGTCACTTCATTACATATCACTATGTAAAGGTACATATCCTATATTAAAGTGTAATTCTACCTTTAAGATACATTTTATTATTTATCATCTTAATTCCGTAAGATGTTGCATATCCTTGCTGACCTCTAAAATCAGCAGGCATTAAAATATCTGTTGTTAATATAGGAATATACGGAGCATAAACATCAAATGTTTATATAAACGTGTTACGTTATAATCGTGTCCATTATAACTCATTATGTTACCATAATGTTCAGACTATATCATATATTTAATAATCTTTTACCAATTATTAAATACCCTAGCACTTCGGATTTACTAAATCCTACTCTACTCGCTTCTTCTTAAAAGTCTTTAGTCTTTTAATATGCTTTCGATAGTCGTTGAACTTTACTTAAAATATTTACTACTTTAAGTCTTAGCTGCTGATTGTCCTAAATTCATAGGGTTTTCCAGCAATTCACTAGGTTTATACAGGACTGTTTATGCTACTTTTGCGTAACTAAAAGTTAATCCTGTTTCAAGGAAGTTTGTACCCTTATAACCAAGTACGAACTCATCTGCATCCATCTGTGGTACTACATATACCTTGTACTTACCGCCAAGTGTACCAATGAAGTGTGGACCTACACCTGCTGTAGCACCTGTACCATCAAAGTTTCTCATACACTCAACTACAGCTGCAACGTTAAGACCACAAATGAGGAAGTTTGGCTGTACTCTCTGAGTAGCACCAAAGATTGTCTTAGCACCCTCAGTAAGTTTAACCCAGAAACTATCATAATGGTCAATTACGTTTACACCTATTGTTGGTGTCTTGCTCCATGTAAGTGTAGCACCTGCTGCTGCCTTCTTAGCAAGGTCAAGAGCAATTTCTGTATCTATTTCATGGGCAATCTCTCCTGCTGCCTGAACTGAAATAAGGTCATTAATCTCTGTACCATACTGCTTCTTGAGGTCATATGCAGCATCGAAGCCCCAATAAGCTGCAAGCTTTCTGCTCTTAGCATAGATTGGAAGCTGTGCCAAATCCATTGTAATCTCAGGAATTACATTGTGGTATGACTCTGAACCGTGGTCTGCAAATGGAACTGTTTCATTATCATACTCATATGAAGCAAATACATCACCAGAAGTACCATTAAGATTAATAGCACCAGTAGCATAGTTAAGTGTACCTGTGATAGACCCATCACTTGCACATACAAGGTCAACTACACCGTTACTTACCTTAGTTGACTCAGTAATTACTTTGCCATCCTCAGTTGTAGCTGTGAATGTACCAACAATGACTGGACTGAAATCGAGGTTAGAACCTGCAATAAGCTCCTCATCTACATTTCTTGAAGTATAAGAAGCATCACTATAACCAGTGTTAAGTGAAGTATTGAAAGTTGTACCTGCTGCTGTTTTACCTTTAGAAGTACCATAATTGTACTTGAGGTAAGAAATAATACCAGCCTTGCTATCAAGTGCCTGTACACTAACTATATCAGAAGCAATAAGGTTAGGAACAACTGCTGTAATCATATCAAGGAAGAATGTTTTGCTAGGAATGTTCTGTGAGTTTGTAGCCTCAAGAAGAGAATTTGTATTCTCCAGCATTGTAGCAAGTGCAATCTTCTTATCAAGACCCATTGTCTTGCCTACCTTCTTCTGTACGGACTCTGCCATGTTAATTCTGCCTGCGAATTTACGCATAGCTGAATTACCTGCCTTAGCTCTCATAAGCTGTTCAGACATAATATTAGAATTCTTAAAAGCCATAATCTTAAAATCCTTTCATGTTAAATTTTCAAGTTACTAAAATAAAATTTTATATATTAAAATATTATTTTTATAAATAATATCTAAGTATATCAATATATTTAATACAAACTAGATTAGATACTATTTTGAACACTTTGTAAAAATTGTTCTGTTAAGCTTTCCTCACTAGAATGTTTTGTAATATGTTCATTAAGAACATTTATCTTTGTAGGTTCTTCATAACTAAATGGAAGTTTATTGTATCTATCCCTTCTGTCAACAGCTTCATTAACACATTGTTTAATATCAGCTACTGTCATATCAGATGTTAATTTAACAGCTTTAGGATTAATACCATTCTTATTAGCTATTTCATTTAAGTAATTAATCATATAAGATTTATTACTTTCCACAAGTTTATTTTTACTAGCTTTTAAACTATCATACTGTTCCAATAATTTGTTATACTTATCAACTAATTCATTGTAAGAAACATCTGAATTAGTTAAATCACTAGAAGTAGAAGTTAAGTTAGTATGCAAACTATTATTTTCTTCAAGTAATTTCTTATTAGTTAAAGTAAGTTCATTTATGTTTTCTTTTAATTTAGATATATTATCTGAATTATCTTTCTGCATAGATGAAATCTTATTCTTTAATTGAGTTTGTTTTAATTTATAGCTTTCTATTACATCACTAGATTCATTAAGTTTTGCAGTTAAACTTTCATTAAGGGCTTTAAGCTCTTTAGCATTAGCACTTTCTGTAGAATAAGCAGTTAAACTATTTTGTAATCTTTCTTGTAACTTAGCTATATCTGTATCTTGTTTTGTAATACTTTCTTTCATTACTTTAAGCTGACGTTTACTTTCAGTAAGTTCTTTCTTTGTTTTAAGTAATTGTGAAGATAAATTACTTGATTTATTTGCACTTTCCTTTAAACTAGAAGAATGTGATTTTAACTTAGCTTGTAAAGAAGTATTTAAACGAGATACTTTTTTAGATTCCTGTATTTGTGTTTTTAATTCTTGCTTACTTTCAGATAACTTTGTTTGTAATGTTTCTATTTGTGCTTTATAATTATCTACTAACTTAGCAGTAGTTTTCTCTCTAAGTTTATAAGCATTAACTTTAGCACTCAATTTAGCAACTGTTTCACACATTGTAACAAACTTATCATAACTAATAGTCTTAGTATTCTCTTTACAAGTGTTAATTGCTGTAGAATTACTAATTGTGTTATCTTCTAGTTTAACAGAATTATTATCACTAGATGTAATAGTCTTACTCTCTTTCACAAGAATCTGTTTTCTATCCTTAATAGATTCTAAAATAGAATCTAGGTTAGGAACTTTAGCAGTAGATACAGCATTTTCAATGGCATTAAGTTCTAGTGTGGTGTCACATTGCTTAATTTCTTTATTAAGAGATTCAAGTAATGTTTTACGTTTGTTAAGTTGATGTACACTTTCTACGACTGTCTGTCTTGCTGTTGCAACAGCAGGTGTAGAAACTACATCAAAACAAGAAAATTCATAAGTATCAGGGTCAACTTCTTCTACACCTGAATTTTCTATAACATCGCCTGTACCACGACTTGACACACCCATTTGACAGCCATAATCTAACAAGGCTTTAAGTGTTCTACCTTGAACCGTATCGAGAATGTCAAAGCCACCTGTTACAACACCATTTTCTTCATCAATGTTGTAATCTGTCATAACTACACAAGCCAATTTAGATAAACATTCAAAACGTTCCTCTGGATGGTCTAATTCACCAAAAAGTGTTTTAGTTTTTAATCCTTCTTGAACTAATTCATTACTAAAAACATTTTTCCATAGCTGTAAGCCATAAAGTCTATTATTTCTAGTAGGATGAATAAAGTCTGCACAAATGCCTTCTAATCTACCTAAACAACCTTTTCGTTTTTCTTTGCTTTCAACAAGTCTTAACGATTTAGGGGTACTTTCAACAAGTTTTGATTTCATACTTTAAAATATCTCACCCCTTTATTAGTTAATAATGTTACTTAAATAAAAAGTAACAAAAAAATATAGTGTAAACAACATACGAATATGTATTTACACTATAATGTAGTATTTATTTTAAAATAATAAGTGTTTATTTATTATTTATTATTTTTATAACTTTTTAAAATAATTTCAATATCTTTTTTATTATTATTAATCTGAGATATTAAGTAAGAATAATCCCCTGTACTAAAATAAATAGATAAAGCTTCAGATAATTCAGGTAATCCAATATTATGTATAAATTCATTAGCACCTAATAAATCATCTTTAAATTGATGTTGTAAAGTTATAGTACCTTGTGTTATTATACTGGTTGCTAACTTAATAAAGTTAAATACTTCTTTACCGTCACAAGTTAATATTTGTTTTATAATAGGGTGAGCTTTATTATTTAATAACAAATAAAATTCTACAACTGGCAATTTTACATTATTTTTAATTAAGAATGTAAGTATTTCTTCATCTATATCTAACTCAGTGTTTTCTAACATTCTATTTAGCAAGGGAGAACATTCTTTATCATTATCGTTTGTATCTAATCGAATTAATTCTTTAATACAATCATGTCTATTAATAATCAAATTATAGTGCCCTCCTTATATAAAGTAAAAATATAAAAAATTACTTTGTATCTTTATATTAGTTATATATTTGTTAAATTATTTATGGTAAAAATATTAATCTGTAACTTCTGGTGTTACTGTTTCTGTTATATCAGCAGACTTTACTATATTTTCAGGTGTAATAGGCTTTTGAAGAATATTTGCAATACCACATATATTCTTCATAGTATTAATTCCAGTTATCGAAATGGAATCAAGAAGCATGAGCACTGAATTAATATCATCTACTTTATATGTAACATACTCTACAGACTGTTCAGATGTATTTGTATTATTCATGCTAATAATCCTCCTAAAAAAAATTATATAATATTCTTTAAACTTATAACAATATGTCTAACATTATCTGTTTTAAACACACTATCATTTCTGCTTTTTCAATTTTCCGCATATTCCATAACATCTTAATGTATTACAAACTTTCCAATCGTTATCCATCTTCCGTTGTGATATTCTTGAAGAATATTCAGTCCAAAGACCTCTTTACTAATGACCTTCTTAATCAGCTCTTCTTTTGAATTGCTGTAGATACTGTTTGCAATCTGACCGCAAGCTCTAAATCTCTTTGTAATCGTAATGCTCTCGTTTCTTCCAATAACTGAATCGTGATTAACTTTTATTTTCAATTACCTCTAATACATATATTATTTAAACTGTAGGTTCTTTATCTTGTCTACATTATATAGTATATACTATAAATATTATAAATTCGTTGTATAAATGTAAATAAATTATTAAATATAGAAATCATAATCTTTCAAATTAAATTGTTTTACAGCATATATTCCAAATTTATTAGTATAAGAAGCACAATGTATTTATTCAACTAAAAGTTTTCTTTCACTATAGGAACTATTTGTGTTTATGCTTACATTTTTAGTCCTTAATTCTATTTCATGATTTATATACCAAATAGCTTTATTAAGCTCTTGTATATCATTATCCTTTTTACCACATCTAAGAATATATTTAACTGCATTACCTAAATTAAAATTTAGTTCAAAGCTATCTATAACATCTATAACTTCCATACCAATCTTAGATTGATAGTGCGTAGGGTGATTTACCCATTCTTTATTATTTTCCATATATGTTAATTCCTTTCTTTATCTGTTAAGTTTTTCAAGTAAATCTTCAAAGAAAACTGGATATTCTTTAGCAAAAGATATAAGCATATCTTTACTAATCTTAAACATATCTGGGTGTGGTCTACCTGTTGTTCCTAAAGTTCTTAATTCAAAGAAATGTCTCCAACTTCTAATGTTCATTGTAACAACAACATCAGTAGCTAAAGCATTTATAAGAAAAGTTCTTGCTTGTTCAGGTTTCCAATTCATTTTTAATGCACTAAAATAATTATCTGCATTAGATAAACAGTTTTCAACAAAGAAACCTTCATTACTTATATATCCACCAAATTTTTTATTAAAAATAGAACATTCCCACTCACCTATAACATCATTTGATAAAAAAGCAGGCTTAACATATGTAACACAATGTCCAAACTTATCCTTGCTATAATTACAATATCTAGTTGATGATTGTGAATAACTTGCTATTCTATGTCTAACAAGTTCATGAGAAACACCTCTATCAACCGTCATTATAACAGAAATAACACAATGTTCAATAGGACTTTCATGTCCAGCATTTAATTTAGTTTTAATAAATGTTTCAACAGTATCTTTGTTATTTTCTGATTTATAACAATTTCTATATGCTGTTTCTACAGTATCTAGCATAGTATTATAATCTGGTGCATTTAAAAATTTAAAACTTGAATCTACTATATTTATTTTAGTATCTTCGTTAGCTAGTAAAAGCATATATAAGCCTCCTTTATTTATTTTTTACTTATTAACTATCCAAGGTTTAAACTTAGATTCAACTTCCTCATATACCTGTACAGGATATACAAGTGTAATTGGATTTTCTAAATCTAAACTAAGAATACCTAAGATAGATGTAGCATCTACAATATATCTACCAGACTTTAAATCAAGTTCTGCATTTATTGTTTTTGCTGTTTCTACAAATTTAGATATTTCTGAAATAGTGTTAATAGAAATTTTTAGTGTAGAAACCATAGTTTCTGTATTATCAATCATTTAATTATTAACTCCTTTTATATAATCATTTAACCCTTAGCTTTAATAGCTAAAGGTTAAACATCTAAAATAACTACTTATTTATATTCCTTTTATAGTATAACATATAACTACAATATATACAATGTATAATTTGTAAACAATTATTGTTTTAATTATTAATTATTGTTATACATTAGAAGTTGGATTAGGTTCTGTTTCTATAGGTGATGTAGGTTCAGACATACCCAAATCTCCAATAGGTTCATTAGACACATTATCAGCAGATGAAATATCGAAATCAGTATCAGTAGAAAAATCTGTTTTATCTAAATTATTAGGTGAATGATTACTTAATAAATCATCTTCTTCAAAGTCATCTGCTCCTAAATCTCCTATGTTATCTTCACTATTATCTTCATTATTATCATTATTAGTTTCTAATTCATCTATGTAATCTTGTATATAAGAAGCAATATTTGGCATATTTAACTTTGTATTAATAAGTTCCTTCAATATAGCTAAACGTTTTTCATCTGGTAAATCTCCAACAAGACTAAGTATATCTCCTATCTGTTGTATATTATTGCTTAACTGTTCTGAACGTTCTGTATCTTCTACAGTTGCAGGAGAAACCATTTTTAAAGTGAATTTGCCTATATAATCTTGGTCTTTATCAAGGAAAAAGTAATTAAGTAAATTTGTAATGCCTTGTATATAAGCATTTTGTATTCTCATTATTGTATGAGCATATCTAGAAGATACCTTAGTTAAACTTTGTCCATTTCCACCTATACCTTCTGGTGAATCAAAGTTTAAAAACTGTTTAGGTATTTTTAAAGCAGCTAGTTTTTTATTATTAAAATAATCTAAGTCTACTATATCTTTTACATTAACATCCCCACCTAAGTTTTGTACAGTTATAGCACCTTTACCATTTTTAGTAGGCATATAAACTATATTATCAAGTGGACCAGGTGAATTGAATGATTTAGTAGCACCTGAATTAACATCCGTTGACATTTTCTGTTCAAGATTATTTTTTAGCCTATGAAGTAAGTTATTTACGTCTGTTTTAGGAATATCACCTACTTCTACTTGCAACAATCTTATAATGGCTGATTTAGTTAATCTATTTAATAATAATGAATCTTCTAACAGTTTTAAAGATTGTGTTACAGGATAAGCATCCGCTAATATAGATTTACCTGATTTAACTTTATATACAGTTCCTTCACCGTCATCGTCACTCACTTTAAGGAGTTCAGGATTACGTTCAACAGATTCAGATAAAGTAATATGCACAAAACTCATTCTATCATAAGATATTGTATTACCAGAGTTTACAGTTTGCAATGGCACAGATTTAAAGATATTAGAACTTTCAATATTAGAAGTATCAATAACTCTAATAAAGCCTGCTGTTTTATCTTTTACTTGTAAATCAAATAAACAAGCTGGATTTTCTACATATTCTATATATTCTTCAAGATGTCTTGATTTATCTTCAGGCTTAATAGATACACTCATTGTATTTACATCATTAGAATATATTGTAGCATAGTCAGATACATCACCTTCTTTATATAAACGTAAATATAAATCGCCATACACACAAAGAGAATATATATGTCTCCATGCCTTTTCGTTTAAGTCTAAAACATTAATCAATCTATTGGCTGCTTTTACAGCATCTTCATTATCACCCTCTGCCCATATTATGTTGCCTTGTTCATTATACTGTGTAGCATCATCAGCATACATTTCAACAGCAGCCGCTATGATAGGGTCTTCTAGCATTTCTTCAAAGCCTACATATTTATTATGTCTATTAGTAGATATTGTGCAAAATTCATGAATACTTTTTGTATCTAGTAAAGCAGAAGATGTTATATCATCAGCATTAACTTGTTTATATGTTAAATCTTCTGTTGGAGATACTACATTATTTACATTATTAGGCTTAGGAGTTAGTCTTAATCTAAATCCATTATCCCTAAATTGTTTAAATAAATTTGCCATTTAGTACTTTAAAACCTCCTGTATATTTAGTTATATGTTATTACCATAAAATAAAATCATCTGAATCAGAAAAACTAGAAACAAAAGGCTTATTAGTATTACTACTAAAACCATTTCTACTAGGCATACCGTCTAATAAAGATTCTAGATGTGGTTCTGTACTTAATTTTTTACTATTAGTTGTATTACCTTTAGATGAAGTAGAATTATTAAATTGTGATTGATTCATAAGTTGTTTAGTCATATTAAATTGTTCTTCTACAATACTATCTAAGTCAAAATTAACATCTTCTGCACAGTCCATTAATTCCATATCAAAGGCATCACCTTCTTCATATGTAGCAGCATTATAAATACTTCCTGCAAAAGAGTCACATAAGTCTTTTGAGTTATGAACAAAAACACCACAAGCTAAAGCAAAATTATGATTATCTATTATTTCTAAATCATATACTGCACAAGACCTATTAATAAGCTGTAATTCTTTAAGTTTTACAGTATTGTTTGAATTTGTTCTAAGTAATGTGCCTACTTGTATATTTTGAATTTCTTCGTATGTACAATCGTTTAACATAAATTTATGATTAGGAGTACAATAAATAACTTCATCATTATCAAGTATTACTTTAGTTAATTCATTTACATATTTAGTCTTAAATACTTTCTTTATAGGTTTTGGTTCTATCTGCTTAGTTATTTCATTTATAGTATAAACATAATTTGTTTTATACTGTTGTTCTACTAAAAGTTCTTTAATAGTTAAAGTTCTACCATCTACTAAAGCTATTTTAGTATTATCTGTAAAACAACCATCTATTGGGTGGTCTACCTTACCTGTTGTATTATCACGTTGTAGTCGTACAAGTTCTTCTTCTAGTTTATCATACTGTATCATTCCTACTCTGCCATCGTTCATTGCTGAACGTGTTGTAGAATAACCAGGCTGGTCTCCATCTTTAAGTTTATCCATGGAAATAATAACAGCATCAAAGCCATTAGTATCTAAGATTTGTCTTGTATCAGCGGATTGGAAACCATCTATTGATATACGTTTAATATTAAAACCTAGTCGTTTTAAAGCATAAATAAACTGTCTTGTTTTTTCTAGGGATATTTCATCACCTTGCGGAGCTTTAATACCTACAGTAAACAAATGTCTATAACATCTTTCATGTGTAACTACTTCATTTGCACCTGAGTACTGTATACTTTTCTTTTTACCTGTTATAGCTGTATCAGATATACCAGTAATATCCCCTTTTAAAGAAGTATCTATATGTATAAATTGTGGAGCTGATTTAAGTTCTTCTGGTATTCTATCAGGAATAAAATAATCTATTATCTGTTGATTATCATGAAGTCCTATATCTAATATATCTTGGTGGAATGGTTTTATAGCATTAGGAATATAACATTTAGAAAACAAAGCATAATTAAAATAGCTAGTTGTACCTATTACTGAAATACCTGCTAAGTTCATAAGTGCTGTATTTATATTAAGTACAAAACTCTGCTTCATTTCTATAGGAACTTCTATTATCTGATAGCCTTGCCCCTCTAATGCTTTAATATCTTCTGGTAAAGCATTATCAGGTATTATTTGTGATGTTAATAATTTATTACCCACAGCAACTTTAAATTTTTTACCACAATATGTATTAGGTGGCTTAACTACCCACTGAGGCTCATCTATTACAAGCATATGTTCACCTTCGGGTGTGCCTTGTAACTTTCTTACATAAGATTCAAGGAAGTCATGTTCTGATTTTTTAGAAGATACTAAGAACATTCTTCCGTACTGTTTACCACCTACAATGAAACGTGAATTAATACGTTCTTTTATTTGTGTGTAAGTATCCATTACACCATTTTGTGCTGTAAGAACATCTGCACCTTTTAAAGAAGCTCTTGTAAAGTCACACTCGTCCATTAATGCTGCATATATCTGTTTACCTAAAAAGTGTCCTGCTTTAGAACCAAATGAAAGTGTTATGTGCTTAGGTGGATTATATCTTAATTCCTTTTTACCTGTAACAACACCACGCTCCATAAACCATGGACTGTTTAATAGATATTCGTGCATAGTTTTATATGCAACACCTTCAGCGAGTTCAACAGTAATATTGCAGAAAGCGATTGTAATTTCATCGCCCTCGTTGAACTTAAAGAACTCTTGTGGATTTTTAAGACACATAATTAAATAAAGCAAATAACATAAACATACAACAGCGGTTCTAGTTTTACCAATACCAATAGCTCCTGTTAATACTACCTCTAAGTACCCATTATCATCGTCAAATATATTTTCATATTCTTTCATCCAAAATGGATAAATAGAAGTTCCTTGTCTAGTAGATTTACCTAGATATCTTTCATCACTAATAAAAGTAACCACATCAACAGGTATTTCTTCATAATCAGCCATCCATATATCTTCCAGTGTTTTAGAATAACCTAAATCACCATATTCTTTTAATATTTGAATAACTAAATCTTGTTGTTCTTTTGGAAGTTCATTATATTTGCTTTTATCTATATTTAATATATTGTCTTTTGTTAATTGCATTTAATCAGTAGCCCCCTATACTAATTACAATTATACAATAAATTTAGATTTTTGTAAAGTATTTTTCTTTAACTTCTGAAAATGTCATTTTATTGTGTATTAGTTGTTCACAATCATAAGCATCTTGAAAATTGTTAAAGTTTAACAAGCCACTTAGTAAATCTTCATCTATAACATTTTCAGGAAGTATTTTACTATTTGTATCTTTACTAAAAGCTAAATAATCCTTTGAAGCTAACTGTAATTCTGCTTTTACTAATTTATAATCATTATCTACATAGAAATGCACAATAAAATAGTAGTATAAACTGTTGTACTTTATATCAAGGTAATTATTCATTTAACTAAGTCCTTTCCTAAATTTCCTTATTATTTATAAGAAAAAAGAGTAACATTGGCTATGTTTATTTTATAAGCTGTTTAATAATATCTGAAAGAGTATAAATAACATCATAACCTACATTAAGCCACTTAGTTTCATTATCATTATTTCTTATCTTAATAGAAATATCATTATCCATTTCGTCTATACTACCATCAAACAACTTAGCTATTTCATTTAACATTATATTAGCATCACCTGTAGATGTATCAGATATAGTAACTAAATCTGTATTACTTTGTTTCTGTCTATAAGGCTTACCAGTAGGAGTCATAACACTTTCCGACTGAATAGGTGTTATAGCTTTCTTACCTCTAGGATTATACTGTCTATTCTTTTTGTCAGCTAGTTCATCTTTATAGTACTTAGGCTCTACCTTGCCATTAATTATAAAATCACTATCTGTCATATAATCTACTTTAGCAGGAATATTCATAATACTTTATCTCCTTTTTAAAAATTTAAAATAATATATTGCCATTAATTAATTCTTTTATTTAATGTTATTATTAGTAGTTTGTTATTATTATAAATTGTAATTTTATATTTTAAGTTTTATATTGTGTATTACATACAGTTACATATATTCTACTTTATTAATTTAATAATTTTATGTGTTAAAGTGCTATAAGTTTAAAGTATTAGTATATTAACTTATTAATGTAATAACACTTTACTAATACATTAAATTAATACATTAACATAGTAACTTATTACTAATTTAAAATAATACTATAATAATATAGTAATACTTTAAATTACTTTAGTAATACATTATATAGTAAATATATGTAAATACTAATATTTGTAATGTTGTTTAGTAAATAGTATTTATTTTTAAGTACATACCTAAAATTGTGCTTCATATAAATATGTAATATTTATATGATTTTTATTTTTATATTTATTATATATTATATTATAGGGTACAGAATTTGTACGGGGGTGGTACAGAATGTGTACCCCCTGGTACAGAATGTGTACGGGTGTAGATTGTTTACCCGTACAGAATGTGTACCCCTTATAAAATGTATATGCTTGAATAGATAGTTATAAAAATAAGTAAAATAAAAAGCAGACCTGAATAATTTCAAATCTGCTTTATATACATTATTTAGTTTAAAATCTTAAATCTTTTATGCCCATAGCTTTAAGAGCATATATAAAAGGAGCACCTTCACTGTCAGCATATATTGGAACATTACCTCTTGCCTTTTCAACTTTCTGCACAAACTTTAGAAAATCTTCATCTGTGTCATATAATGTATTGAAAAGTTTTACAGCTCTAGTTATCTTATTACTCTCACCTGGAGCATTAATTATATATAAACGTTTAGATTCCATTTTATCAAGAAACTTGTCTATATTAATATTATCTAAGCCATTTATATTTTCTCTTATACTTAATTTCATATGTTACCTCTTAATAAATGTTTAGTTTGTTAAATTAAAACTCTACACCCATATCATCAAGAGCAAACATAAAAGCAGCACATTCTCTATCACTGCTGATAGGGTCATAACCTCTTGATTTTACATATTCTCTTACAAATTCCAAAAAGCTTTCATTTTTATTACAAAGGTCATCAAACAGTGCAACAGCTTCTCTTTCTCCTGCTACTTCACCCTTTGCATTATATAAGAAATCATATTCATCATTAAATTTCTTACGAAAATCATTCATATTTACATTATTTATTTTAGTTGTATTTTCTCTTATAGTTAATTTCATACTAAACTCACTTTCAATTAATAAATTTTATTTCTATCCATTACTCTACGCTGTGCATTATTACTTGCCACTCTTATACCAAAATAGCTTTCAACAACATCATCATATTTCCATTTACGATTTCTATGATTACCCTTTGCAAGCATAGAAGAATACTGACCTATATTGTTTACATCAAAAGGCTTTTTATTTTCAGTTCTACCAGTATCAGTATATACAAGTTCAATATACTTATCATTAGGAATTTTAATAAGATAACTTTCCTGTTCATATTTTTTAGCAAGTTCCTGAGCAATAGACTTAAATTCTTCTACTGAATATTCATCATAGTATGGAACAATGAATGAATATTCATCAGACACTTCACCATTCTCATATACATATCTACCAATAGTCTGTGAATAACCAAGCTTATAGTCATATAAATCTCTTTCAAGTTGCTTAGTTCTCTGTATATTTTCCTCTTTAGTGTAGCTGTCCCTAAATGCAGAAAGCATAAAGAAACCACCATTTTCTTCTGAATATTGATAGACTCTACCTAGTTTCGTTTCATTTATCTTTTTATTTTTATTGATAATGTACTTTAATTGAGAATTAACAAAGTCCTCATCTATTCTAAAACTTTTGTTATCACTAAATATAGTATTGTTATATCTATATTCATTATTATCTTCTACCCATTTAAGTCTAATCAATGTATGTGTCCTCCTATATAAAATATATTAGATTAGTTAGTTCTGAAAATATAGTAATCAGTTCCGTTTACTGATACTTCGTTTTCAACACCATCATATCTAGCAAGTGAATTTCCCATTCCATCAGTATATACAATATCTTCTGCCATATCATCATAGTTTATAACATTGTCTCCATGTGATTCTACGAAAGCTTTAAATTCAGATTTACCAAATTCACCGACAAAAGCTTCCGCATATGTTTCATAGAAATCTTTAAGATTATTCATAAGTGCTTCTGTACCTTGTTCAATATAATCATCATAATCATCTTCATCTGCAAGGTCAAGAAGTCCATCTTCATTCATTACAAGGTCATCATCAGAAAGGATATTCCAATCTTGTACAAGTTCTTGTATAAGTCTATTAGCATAGATATTTTTGTAATCATCTTCATTTCTTATATCTTCAAGATAGATTCTTTCCATTTCTTCATAATATTCTTCAAAATAATCATCATCAACAAACTCTGTCCAGTCATAATCAGGACTAAGAGCGTCAATACCTATTTCATCAAGTGTATTTAGAACATCTTGTTTAGCAGCTTCATATGATTCATCATATGTACCAACAAAGAATTCCATATCCTCTTCATCAGTTTCTACTTCAAAATTGTTTTCGTCATATCCCTCAGATATTTCTATATTTGTGTAACCTTCATCTTCAAGAAACTGTCTAAGTGCTACTTCGTATTCATTCATAATCAATAATCTCCTTTTAAATTAGTTTAAATTTTACTTTTTAGCAATTATAATAGTGCCACGTTTTGTAGCATTACCAAATACATTTTCAATTTCAGGTAAGTAGTCTTCCAAAGGCATATTTGTCTGATAACTTTGTCTTTTATCATTTGCTTTACCTTGCCCTGAACCATTTCCTTTGTACACTGTAAAATAAGCTGTACCACCACTTTTAAGATTGTTATAACAATTTCTTATAACATCTTCCCTAACTTCTGGTTCTGCTATTACATTAAGTACATTAGAACAGGTGGTAGTATCTGCACCACCATTATCCTTTACTTGCTTTAACACTTCATTATTATGCTGTGCAGTTCTGTTATATGGGTCATATACAAGATTAGTACAATTAAACTTATCAAGTAAATAATCAGCAACATTATCAAATTTGCCACCGCCTACATCTAAGTTAATTCCACCATACTTAAATTTAGCATTAGAATTAGTAAAAAGTGCAGGAAGTTTTGTGCTATTAATACTTGTAACAGCACTATTATATTTCTGTTCTACTTCATTTATACTTAGCTTAATTTTTCTATTTGTGCTGATGTGTTCATTAATATTTAGTTTCATTCAAAATTCTCCTCATCATAAATTATATAATATTTATTAATATTTCTTGTTATTTCATATATAGTATTTACAATGTATGGGTCTTCATGACTTGCAACACTCCAAAAACTATCTAATTCTTTAAAATCATTTGGTGAACCAATAGGAGTATAATAATTAGATTTATAAGCTTGTTTTTTACGAATTACTGTATCATATTTTGACCAATTTTTACGTTTAGAACGCACATTGACAATATATGTTCCTATGTCAGCATTATCTAATACTTTTTCAATTTGCTGTTTAGATAATCCTACCAAATCGTTAATATCAATTGTTTCTGAATAATTATAAGCATTGTTTTCATTTATACTTAATTTCATAAAATATTTACCTCTGTATTAGTCCATTAAATTACTATCTAAGATAGTTTTTATAATCATTGAAGCTGTTTGTAAATCTGTACACATTGTAGTAAGTTCTTTAATGCCTTTAGTGCAATTAATACTTTCTTTCTTATGTGTTACATTTATATCAGTAATTACAGATTTATATGTTATATTTATAATAACATTGCCGACCTCAATAGTACCTTTAGTTATATCATTCGTGTTAATCATAGTAGGTCTTGTTTCTATATAAGAATACCCTAAATTTTTAGCAATGTCCTTTAAAGTTTGTTTAATATCCTTTTCTGAATCTTCTGTAAGATATTTATTAGCATAAGATATATTTCTATTATTTATAGGAGTTACCATTATTAATATCACCACCTAGATTATTTTATAATATAAGTAGTGTTAATTATTTTAATAATTTAACTACATATTTTACTTTTTATTAGTAAAAAAATAAAGTATATAACTAATAAAGTGGTTTATTTATATATTTCTTATATCTTTCACTATTATTAGTATATACTTTAAATATTTTTATATCTTATATATTTTGTAAATGTTTTATTAATTTAGACTTTTGATAAAGTCCTTTATCTTATTTATGTCTGTATCTGAATTTTTCTGTGATATGTTATTATAAACATTTATAGTGACAATATCATTTGTTTTAACATCTAAGCTTAAAACACCGATAATAGACTTAGCATTAACAGAACGTCCTTCGCAATTACTAATATAAACATCTGATTTTAGTTCAGATATATAATATACTATTTGATGTACAAGTCTGCCTGTTAGCTGTTTATCTATTGTTATTTGTAATTCTGATTTAAACATAAATTAAAAATCATTTCCTTTCCTTGTTTGCTTTACATTTAGATTATCTTAGATAAATGTATTAGTTACAATTATCTCTGATAATCCTTTAGTTTTATCCCACACAAAAGAATAAGAACGTTTAAAAGCACCTATATAACCACTATCATAGTGATAAAGGTCTGGACCAGTCATAGAAGGCAACCACCTTAATATAACACCATTCTTTTCCTCAGTTAATTCACAATGATAATGTCCTAAGTGCATTTCTCTATATTTAGTATTAGCCCACATTTGTGGCTGTTCTACACTCATTAAGCCTACTAAGTTAGTTTTCTTTTCATAGTATGAATGTGAAAAACCTATCATATTAATGCCATACTGTAAATAGTATCTAGATTTACAGTTTCTATGTATAGTTACATTTTTATTATTTCTAAACCAAGCATATAAATAACATAAGGCATAGAATTCAACCTGTCTTGAATGATTACTTGCAATATAAAAGCTCTCTACGGGTGCATATTGTTGTAAATTATTAATAGCATTAACAAGCATATCACAACCAAGCATAAATAACTTTTGCCATCTTAAATCACAATCTTGCGGAGTTCCACCTGTTGTAGTTTCACTTATACCATCTGCATTAAAGAAATCATTACACCACACAAATACAATTTTTTCAGGCTTTATTCTTTTAATATGTTCAATATTACTTATTATTATATTGTTAAAACGTTCTTCTGCTATTTTATAGTTATAATCTTCGCCACAATCAGAAGCCCATGCAAGTTTGCCTAAATGTAAATCACATATGTTTACTTCATACATAATTTCATTTGTTTGTTTAGGCTTACAACTTTTAGCTGTTGCAAAAGACTTAGGAATAAAGTTATTAAAGTGCGTGTGTAAAGTATCTAGTGATATTTCTTCTACTCTTGGTTTTACTACTATTTTAGATTGATATAATACAATCTTTTTTCCACCTTTAGCTTGTGTTTGCCAAAAATTATTTTTAAATGACACTACTTGCCATTGTGTACAATCAAGATTATGTGCTTTCATGACTATATCAGGAGTAATTACTTCTCCTTCTGTAATAGCAATAACTTTTTTAAATGCAATAGTGCCATCTGCTTTATATTCTATTTCTTTAGAGTTACTGGTATCGTCATTTTTCAAATCATAATTTACTAAATCTACATTTGAATCATGGTCTATATTATTAAATTTACTAAGTAATCTTCTTATTCTATGCTTTTCAGCTTCTTGTGAAATATTAGGATGAAATAAAGGTCTTGTTATATTAGCAATACAATTATAACTTAAATTCTGTTCTTCTCTTAAAGAAATAACTTTACTTTCCCATTCAACATTCATTCTTGTTATTGACCTCCATCTATAATTTTAACATTATGTTAAATATGTTATAATATTATTTATTGTATAGTTTGTAAATAGAGTTTTTAAGAATTTAAAGTTAAAAGTTAGTAAAGTTAATTATTTAAAAATATTTTACATTAATTTAAATATTAATAGTCTTTATGTTGTTTTCCTTAGCATACTTATTCGCATAAGAGTTAATAGGACACCTAATTATTGCTTTATTACAGTTAGTGAAACAACCTTTTTGCAATATTGTAGTAGCACCTTTTATTGTTACATCTTTTAGCTTATAACAATTTGCAAAAGCACCTGCACTAATACTGATAACGCTTTCAGGAATTTCAATAGATTCCATAGATGTACAGTTTTTAAAAGCATTTTTTTCTATATAAAGTAAATTGTTTGATAGTGTTATACCAATCAACTTTTTACAGTTATAGAAAGTGCCATACTTTATACTTTTTATATTATTAGGCAATGTAAAAGATAGTAAAGACCTACAATTTGTAAAAGCATTGTTTTCAATTGTATCTACATTATCTGTTAGTAATATATTGCGAAGTTCATAGCATCCTTCAAAACATGATTTGCCTACATAAGTTAAATTTTCTGGTAATATAATGCTATTTAATTTTATATTTAAATAAAAACAATAATCACCTAATTTAGTAATTTTATCAGGTAATTGTAGTTCTTTTAAAGAAGAACATGATTCAAATGTACTAGCACTTAAATATGTTAGTTCATTACTGAGTGTGACATCAGTTAAAGAAGTACAGTTTTTAAAAGAACCTACACCAATATTGATTATGTTATCTTGCATGGTAACTGCTCTTAATCCATAGCAGTTACTAAATCCATAATCTTTTATACTTACTATATCTTGTTCTTGGTCTATTGTAGGTATATTAAAAGTATCAATTAACCTCGTATCTAATTCATGCGTATTTGAATCATTATTTTTATTAATACTTATTTCTCCATTTACCACATTATATAAATGTAAATGTTCAGTAGGTGTAAAACTTGTTTGATTTATTCGTTTTACTTTAGGCTCTATTTGTATTAAATTAATATTCAATTAGCAAAGAACCTCCTTGTAAATATGTTAGGCATATATAATGTTTACTTTATTACAATTTTCAAAAGCATTTTCAGCAATAATTGTCCCTTTATTTAATATATTCACTGTTGTTAATTCTGAATTATTCATAAAAGCATAATCTCTAATTTCTTTTACAGAACTAGGAATTGTAATTTCTTTAATGTTACAATCGCTAAATGCCCAAAAGTCAATTATTTCTAGTTTATTATTTAATTTAACACTAGCTAAATTATTACAACAGCTAAATGAATTAATTCCAATATATTTTAAATTATCACCAAATGAAATATTATTTAATTGTTTACAATTTGCGAAAGCATCTGATTGTATTTCTTCTACACTATTTATATCTAAATTTATATTACTTAAATTAATACAATTATTAAATGTACTTTTAGGAATTGTATTCATAGTATTATTTAGCTTAACTGTTTTTAGCTTAGTGCAATAACTAAATATTCCTTTGCCCATTTTAATATTGGTAGTATTATTAAATTCTACATTAGTTAAATTGTCGCAATTACAAAAAACAAAATCACTTAACTCCTTACAGTTTTCAATAATAATAGTGTTAATATTACTATTATTAGTAAAACTATAAGGAGAAGTGTCTGTGTTGTCTGTTACATTTAATATTGGAATATTATTGTTATCAAGATTATGTATGACTTTTTCCTTAATAAAATTATCTGAATAACCTAAGTGTGTTTCAGATATAATATTAGGGTCAGGCTTAAACTTTATAAATTTAAGTTCTTCCATGGGTATTGTATTCATAATAAAATAAATGCCTCCTTATTATTTTATTATTTATTTTAATCTAGATATTCAAGCACACCATTACCAGTTTCGATGAACTTATCACCTTTTTCAAGGTCATCTACAATAGCATCCATATTTAAGTATTTTGGATATTTACCATAGAAAGTAGCAACATCTTCACCGAAATAATCATCATATATTAAATCTATAGCCACATCTGAAAGTGTTTCATCTTCCCATAGTTCATATTGGTCTATATAATTGTAACAATAAACAATAGTTGCTTTATCATTGTCTGCCATATAGCTAAGAACTTCAAATATAGAACTTAATTTAAATATGTCGTGCTTAGGCAAAACATCTATATCTTTTAAAGTGATAAGGAGTTTCTGCATTTTTTCAATAGTATTTATGCTATCCATATCTACAACTTCTTCGTTGCTAAAATTATCATAACCTAAATTAAGAGCTATAGAAGTTAATTCTATTGTATTATCTAATAATTCATTATTATGATAAGCTTTGAGTAAATTCTTAAAGCTTTTTTCATCATAATGTGAATCATCAGATAAGTAAATATCAAATTCTATCATTTAATAATACCTCTTCCTTGGAACAATTAAAGTTCCATATTCTGTTTCTACATAATTATTAGATTCCAAATAACTAGCAGCTTCTGCATAGTTAAAATCTTCTGTATCATCAGTGAAACAATTTCCAAAATCTTCCCATTCTTTAGGGTCGCTATGACTAAATTCATAAACTAAATCCATTATTGTTTCATTACAATAAAAATCATATTTATCTAAATGTCCAATACAAATAGTTATTGAATCTTCTTCATACTCTGCTACAGCTTCCAATTTATTCATTGTATAGAAATCTAAGCTGTCAATATAGTATAACTCTTTGAGTGCATTTTGCATAGACCCAATATAATCAATATCTTCCATATCATATAATTCTTCATTTTCGTATGTTCTAGTAAGGTCAATAGAAATAGAAAGAAGTCTTATGTCATCAGATACTTTACCAACTTTGTATAGATTAACAAGTATGTTAAAGTTAGATTCATTATAAATTTTATCATTATCTAAACAAAGAACGGTAAATTTAATCATAGTTAATAAATCTCCTTACGTTATGAGAAATTTAATTAGTTGTTAGCTATTACACCATAAGTTGTTTCTGTGTAATCATATTTAAGTTGGTCTGCAATATAATCCATATCAAGATAATTATAATTATCTGTGTAAACTTCTTGAACTGCATCTCCGAATAAACCTTCCGAGCAGAATTCGTCTGCTAATTGTGTAAAGGAGTAACCGTCATAATAAGTATAATCATCTATATTTTCGTAGTTAGAAACTACATCATAACCATTGCCATATCCTATACCTGTATATTCAATAATTGATTCAAGCTTATTTGTATCTTCACTATCTAAACTCTCTATACTATCAAGTGTGTCAATAAGGTCTTGCATATCTTCAATAGTTGTAATATAATCCATAGAAGTTACTTCATTATCTGTATATGTATTATCCAGGTCTACAGATATACTATCTAATGTTATTCCATTATCTTCTATATCACCTTCATCATAAAGGTCAACAAGCTCGTCAAATGTTTCCTCTGTATAAGTCTGTCCATTTTCAACACAAGTTACTGCAAATTTCATAATAATTATTTCCTTTCATTGTTTAAATATTTTTGTAATTAAACTTCATCCTCATATGAATAAATATCTGGATATTCTTCTTTCTGATTTTCAAGCCAGTCATTGTAAATATCTACTTGATTATCTTTAAGATTTTCTATTAACTTATAAGCTTCTACAGTTTTAGTAACATTATTTTTGATATTGTTAAGCTCATTAGTATCATCAGGATACCAGTGTTCCATTATATCTGCAATAGCTTCTTCATTATTCATATCCATGTGTTCAGCATACCACAAACAGCTATCAAGTAAATATTGTTCTAATTCAGAATCAGTCATTATAGACCCATAAAGTTCTTCACTAGTATAATCTATGTTTGTAGCACAATATGCAAGTGCAACAAAATTAGCAATTTCGTCTAAATCGTCATTATATGACTCATCCATATTATCTCTTATGTACTTAGTAACATAATCATCTTTATTAGTAATATAAAACTTACTATTAGAATTTCTAACCCAATCTAGTTCATTTCCATAATAGTCACAGTCATAATTAAACATTGTCCATTGGTCTTCACAGAAATCATTAAACCACTCACCATCTGGACCCAAGTCACAATTATAAGCAACATCATAAAGCTTATCATCTGTATAGCTAAGAATAAAATTATTATTGTAAATAAGTTTAGCAATCTCATTAACTTTAGTTCTGAAATCTTTAATTTCTTTCATAACTTTAGGGTCAATAAGGCTAATATAAGATGTGTCATCTACATCTTCTTTAATAAATCTTTTTGAATAATTGTATCTTTTTACCATATTAAAACATTCTCCATATAAATATTTATGTTCAGCATCGTTTATTAATTCTATTCTACTGTCTACAACTTTCATAATATCGTCTTTAAGTTTATTTACAGTTGACCCTACAATAGGAATAGATATTTCATTAAATTCTTTCTTTTTAGGTGGGTGGTCTGATAATCTAATCTTATAATGACTTAAACTTTTCTTAGTAACACCATAAGGCAAGCTAAAGAATATTTCAATATAATTAGATAAACCCACTTTAGAAGATATATTAAACTTAACTCGTTTAACTTCAAATTTTCTTGATATCTCATCTGCTATATCATTAAATAATGAACCTAAACTAGCTTTAGTTTCGTCACCATCTTCGTATTGTCTGTACCTTTTAAGTACATCATTAGCTTTTATAATTTCTTCACATAAACAATCTACAAACTTATTAAGTTCATTTTTGTTATACTTGTGATTACTTTTATATTCTGTTAAGTGTAAAATCATTTAAGATTGGTTCACCTCATTAAGGTTTAATTGACCTTTCTGTATCTGTTACATTATACTGGTTAAGAATACTTCTTATATAAGTAACATATTCCTTATATTTAATAGCATTAAATCTGTTGTTATATCTTATGATGCCACTTTCACTATCTTCTACATAGTTATTGTTAGCACCTACAGTATATCCATGGTCACAGCTTATATAAACTATATCTTCTGTATTAATGGACTTAATAAAGTTATTAATATCTTCTTTGCTTTCAATAATATAATCATTTCCCTTATTATCAATAGCTGTATAGAAATTATTATCTTCCTTATTAAGGTCATTAATCATTATATTGTATATACGTTCAACAGAAAAGTTTTTAAATTTGTTTGTCATGTTAAAACTCCTTTATCAATATGTTCTATAACTTATCTTCTGTTATATAGTATATACTATATATATTACATAAGTTATAAAAACATATTAATAAAGTGTAAATTATAGATAAAGCTACTTAATCTTTAGTGAATTTATAACACTTTTTAATTGTGTAGCAACAGCAGTGATTGGCTTTGCACTTGAAAAATCATCGCTTCTCTGTGCGTTAGTCGCAACACTATTAATGATTTCAAGAGCACTTGTTAAATCTTCTACAGCCACAGTAGGATTAAACCACTCTTTAAGCCTTCTATTAGTTCTTCTTGCATTTCTGCTTTCTTTTTTAACAGATTTCTTTGAAACTCTACTTGGTCTACGTTTGTTACACTTTTCATCAAGTTCATAATCGTTAGAAGGATAAGCATAATAATTTAACTCATTTAGTATTCTACCAATACCCTCTTCTTTAACTTCACTAGCTGTAAAAGTAGAAACATTTTCTGTATGGTCATTTTCATTAAATAAAGCAATAGTAAACATACCATTTTCTATCTGAATTATAATATGATATCCCCTAGAAGTATAATCATCAAAACATTCAAAATAGGAATCTTTAAATGTTTCATAATCATCTAGAAGTTCTTCTGTACTAGGAATACCATCCTTAACCCAGTCTGCATCATACACATAACTTTCCTTAACAAGTTTTCTTGTCATAGGATTACGAACGTTTCTTTTGTTTGAAATACTATTTACCATCGTTTAAATTCCTTTCCTTATTATTAATAGTTAGCTTACGTCTACTAAAATCTTGTGTACTCTTTCTATGTTGTAAAGAAGAAGGCTTTACAACATAATTAGTAGGCTTATTAATTACAGTATGTAAATTATTCTTAGTATAATCAGATAATTTTTTAGGTGTGTTTTTAGAAACAGTAACTTGTTGTTGTTCCGTATCACTATAACAACTAAAATTGGATAGTGTTTGCAGTTTTTTATAATTATGAAGTCCTTGTGTATAAGTTTTTTCTAAATCACCCATATCTCTAGTATTTATAATAATAGGAGTTGATTTAGAAATAAAATTATCACATATAGATTCAATATCTGCAAAGCAATCATTTAATTGATTATACATACTGATAGTTATATAATACTCTACATTTTTTACAAGATTTTGAATTAAATTTTTAAAGCTTTTAATTCTCGTAGTAATATCTGATTTATGTATATTAGAAGTTTCTAATAGGTATAATATAAAATCTGCAAAGTTATTATTTATTTCAGATAGTTGCTTATAAACTTCTAAGCCTAAGGGCTTTCTGTTTAACTGATGATATAATTCAGATAATTGTATAGATATATCTGAAACAAAATTATAAACTACTTTCTTAGTAGGTGATTTTAAATTTTTACAATTTAAAACCAAATCTAATAAGTCTTCTGTTTCGTAATATGTATAATCTTCTATAAGTAATTTCATAGAATTATTCTCACCATTAATCAACTATAAGCTGAGATTTAATAAGTTTAACTGCTTCTCTAATATCTTGCATATCCTTATTATCTTTAAGCATTAAACTAATTTCAGATAATTTACCTACAACTTCATTTACAAGCTTTTCACCATTAGTCTTTTTGTGTTTATGCTCAATACTTTCTGTTTCAGGAGCTGGAAATAAGTCTTCTATTGTATCATTAACGTCATCTGCAAGTCCATATAATGAAGCGGAATATCCAATAATATCTGTCATTATATCAGGAGCTACTTCATTAGTTTCTGAACTAGATGCTAATGCAAGTGCTTCATCTGCCATACTAACTATGCCTGCATAAAAAGCATTAATAGAAGTTTCTAAGTTCTTTTCAGGCTCTGTTGTAGTAGTCTGAGTATCTTCTTCACCATCTAATAGTAGTTGCTTATCTTCATCGTCATCGTTATTTGCTTCTGTAACAAAACCAGGTGTAAGATAATCTTTTCTAGCTTCTGTCATAGCTTTAACATACTTACTAAGTTTACTAGCAGTATTAATAGATTCATTAATTCTATTTATAATATCATCTGTATTTTTAAGTGTGCAATCAACTTCGTCTAATACTGTACCATCAAGCTTTTTAGTTTGTGCTTCATACTTATTAGCACTAACCTTACCATAAAGTTTCACAGAACCACATTCAACAATAAACTTTGTAAATGCAGGAGTTGTTCTGCCTATAGAATAAGTATGCTTGGAATTTTGTAGAGTACTTTCTACAATATTTTTAATAGTAATAGCCATTATCTAATGTCCTTTCTATATATTTGATGTAAAATATAATTTATTTTATAGTATAAGTAGTATATTATTATTTTAATGTAATTAATTATAAAAATTAATAAATAATTTAATTTTCAATCAATAGCTGTTTAAATTAGATAAAATATCAGTTCTTTTTAATTTCAATGTATAATACATATAAAAATTATCTAGATTATTATAAATGAAATTAGCTATACTGTCAAGCATAAAAACACTTATCTTCGTATTTTTCTTTATATAATCATATATAATGTCTTTTGTAAGCATATTTATGTTAGAAGTTATATTAAATATAAGCAAATCTCTATCTGTTAATGGATTTACCTTGTTAGAGTTATTTAATATAATACAAAAATTATTGCCATATTGTTCTATAGTTGGTATCCAAATATTTATAGGAAGATTAGAATAAGTTCTATGTATGTTTAAATATGTAGGTAATTGTTTAGTTATTTCATTGTGAAGTAGTTTATTTATTAATTTCATTTCTTGTTATATTTCCTTTCATTATATATTCTATAACAGCAAAGCTTCACATTAGATAAACAATAGATGTCCAATCAACGTGAAGCTTAAACTGTTTTTATAGGAGGAATTTTAGTAGAATGTTAAGTTATATAGATATGATATCCTTATGTAATTTGCCATTATTAATCTGAGTAAACTTATAAGGAGTATTATTTATGTTACAAACAAATTGACAATAAGGGTCTACCCAAATAGGGCTTAATCCTTTATTTTTATATTTGTTAAACAATGCAACTAATTCACTGCTATCATATCTTTCATTTAATATCGGTATTATCATAGTACAGATTTAAGTTTCTTAATAAAGTTTGTACCAGCAATACCATTTTCTTTATAGCCCCATTTTTTAAGAAGTGTATTAACAGCTTTTTTAGTACCATTACCAAATATACTGTTCTCATCAACATTAACAGAGTGAAGTCCTTTTTTCTTAGCTAAGGCTATTAGTTCTTTAAGAGCTAACACACCTAAGCTATCATCACCTGATTTGAAACCCTTTGTGTCCATGGTTTTAGCTGTAGGTACAGCGATAGGTGTCTTAGGAAAACCATTAAATCCTTTTTCTTTTATAATTTTAGTAAAGTCTTTATAAGCATTATTACAGTCACAATTACCACTAACACCTGATACAGAACCTTTAGAAGTATATTGCCACATATCATAATTTCCTTTATATACTGTAGGTTTTGCCTTATCAAATTCAGCTAACCACACAGAATATTTAGTTTTACAACTACTAGGAACTTTATTATTAAGAAAATCTGCATAACTATATAGCATTACAAAATAATTCTTACTTTCGCAGTAACTACAAAAAGCATTAATTATTTTGCCTATTGTGTCTTGTGAAAGTTTTGTTTGTGAACTATCCTCTATATCAAAAGCTATAGGCATTTCAAATGTTTTGTTTTTAATAGCTTCAATAAATACTTTAGCTTCTTCTTTAGCTTCTGCCTCTGTTAAAGCATAAGAATACCAATAAGCACCTACTTTAAGTCCAGCCGATTTTGCTTTCTTATAATTAGTTTCAAAACATTCATCTTTCTGATGTGCATATTTACCATATCCAGCATTTATCATTACAAAGCTATAGCCTGCTTTTTTAACTTTATTAAAGTCTACATTATTACCTTGCCATTTAGAAACATCTATACCCTTATTAACTACACTAGCCATATATTATTCACCCTTACTTTCGTTATCAGTTTTATCTGTTATGTTTAGTTTTTTACCATCTATCCATGCTTCAGATACAACGTAAATAATTACAGAAGCTACAGAACTTATAATTGTAGTTATCTGTGTAGCTGTTGTATCTGCAACATTAAATGCTACAAGTAAAAAAGAAACTGCACTTATTATACTTGTCCAAAATTTTCTACTACTTAATTTTGTTAAAATACTTCTTTTCATGATTTATAAATCCTTTCTAAAGTTTATTCTTTAACTAAGTCGAGTTTAAATGTAATAGTGCCTGAACCAGATTGTTCTTCATCGGTCATTTCAAATGGATAAGTTGTAGATATCCACTTATTTGTTGAATCATAATGTCTAAGTGTAACAGTTGGTGCTAGATTATCATTGTTAATGCATAAGTGATTAAGGATGCCCTGTTTAAGTTGTAACTTATCACTACTTATATCACTCTGAATAGAATAAATATAGTCCTTATAACTGCCTTCATTTTGTATTTCAAAAGGCAGTGTATATTTATCATACTTATAATAATCAAATGAATGTTTTCCTGATTTATAATCATCTGGAAAATAGATATCACGGCTACTAGCTATAGAAACTTGTTCATTATTATAATCGGTTATAACTGTATCACTATTTAATGTTCCATCTACTCTTAAATAACAGCTTAAATCAAGTTTTCTATCCTTTAGAGTTATTTTTTCACAAGTTAATAAACAAGCATTGCAGTTTTTAGTTAAAATAGGTTGTCTATTATTTGTTATGTTTGAGTCGCTTCTTCTATACCGTACACTTAACTTATCTAGTCCATCATATTTAGTATCAGTTAAATCAATTATTAATACAGAACGTCCATAAGATGTAGAAAAATAGTGGTCTCCATGACTTGTATAATTAGTTTTCCAAGGAGATTCTGTCATAGGTGTATCTACACATAAAAAACCGTATTGTACATCTGTAACAAGTATACTTTTAGATGAGTCTTTTGTAGAAGTTGCAACAATGTTAATAATATCTTCATTTACTACTTTATTGTTCTTATTCATTAAACTATTCTTTGGATATTCAAATACAAGTATATAGCATTTAGAAGGAGAAATATTAATATTGCCTAAGTTGAAAAGACTAGAAGTGTATCTTTCATAGTTGGTATCATATTTTGTCCAACTACTTGTATCTACTGTATTTTTACGTTCTGCTACTAAAATAGTTTTTTCATTTTGAACATAATACCATATATTACGAGTAATACCTGATGTATAATTAACAGTATTGAGTACAACACAATCATTAACAATATCACCTGCAATTGGAGGAACTGTACCTGTACTGCTTGCAGGTTGTATAGTTAAGGTTGCTTGTCCTTCTATTGTATTATAATTATCTTTACTTATTCTATAATAAATAGTATAAGTTCCAACATTCTTATATGTTATAGGTGTACTGTACCAAACATTTTTATCTGTACTATATTCCACCCTATATGTTTCGTCAACATATACAATTATGCTATGTGATTTTCCGTCAAATTGTAAGTTAGTATTTACGACATAATAACCATAAATATCTGCTGGTGTTATATTGACAAAACTACTTCCATAGTAATTTACTTTTTTAGTTACTGTGTTGCCTAAATAATCTATAGTTGGTACATTTACAATAACTCTATAGTTTATTTGCCAATTACCTACATTTCGACATACACCTAATAAGTTTTGTTCCTCTGTAAATGTTGGATTATTTATATCCGTTAATAAAGTCCAACTTTCTTCATCATTGTTATCAAATGTATAATATATTTTACTATCAGTAGGACAATTTATACTAATAAAGTGTGTTTTACTATCATATGTACCATTATAATTAGAAGATGTTATCTCACAATTAAATAACTTAATCATTGTATTATTATCTACAATAAGATAATTTGAATCGTTTAGGGTTATAATATCTCCTGCATTATAACTATTTTCAGTATATGTGCTAGGCACAGATAAGCTAGGACAATCATATATATCACAAGTATAGCCTAATATATTAGATTCATTTATAAGTAATTTAGGTAAAGTCAATAGGCTATTATTTTCGTTATCATTAATATTACTTATATTAATAGAAGAATACTTACCTTTAAGCTGACTATCCAAAGTATATGTTAATAAGTTAGAACTTGAAAATGTGCCATCATCATACATATCAAATTTAATATCATAACATTTACCTTCAATACAAGGTAGATATTTTAAAGAATTAATATCTTCCAAATCTATATAAGCTATTTCATAATAGCTATTTTTATCGTTTATAATTCCACTCTGTATCTTAATGTGTTCAGGAAAAGTAATACTAGAATCATCTACATTAAAATTTGTAGTATTTACATTATTAACTTCGTCCATTACAACATTATTTGTATTTGTATCTGATTTAACAGTGTATAAGCTATATCCATTTTTATCAGTTACATTAATTAATTCTAAATCCGAAGGAGATATAATGGAAAATCCTACAATATTTACATCAAATAGTAAAGCTAATAACATAGTGTATTTATATCTAAATGCCGTGGTGTATTTAGACAAATCATAACTTTCATCATAGTAGGATTTATAAGCTATTTTAGATACATAAGGGGAATAAGTTAAAGAAGTAATTGTCTGAGAAACACCTAAGTCCACATTATCATATGTTATATCCAAAGAATTAGCTTGTGTAGAAAAATTAAATTTTATATTAGGGCATTTACGATTGGTTATTTTAATATTAGAATTAAAATAATCTACAAAGTTGGACTGTATAGCATTTTGTAGAGCTTCTCTAAGTTCAGTTTCACTATCAGCCGTAATATTTATAATATTAAAAATGTCATTCATTTAATTAATTCCTCCTAATAGCTGTTATGAAACTTATGTATTTAAATTATTGAAATAATTACTTTTTCTAACTCTATTCATCCAAACATAAATAAAATTAGAATATAAATCAAGTGTAAACTTCTGCCTTTCCACTTTAGTTTTATCTCTTATAAAGTCAAGAGATTTAATATTACTAGCTAAAGTAACAGAACCATCACGTTCAAAATGTACGGATATATACCACTTATCTGTATAGAACTTAGCATAATCCTTATTAGTTTTAGCCATAACCATAGCGTGTTTAATAGCTGTGTATTTTAATTCGTTATTACTTGATATGTGAATAAGCTGTATATTTTCATTTATAGATAATTTCATTTTACAATAAACCCTTTATATAAAATAGCTTAAACTTCTGGAACAACAGAAAGAGATGTTGAAGAAGTTATCTCAATTTCTCCTAAATAAGCATTTACTTTATTGTTAGCAGTACGAACATAATAAACAGTTGTGTCATTAATAGCATGGTCAGTTTTTAATTGTTCATACTGTTCTGTGGTTACTATAGTGACTTCCGCAGAAGATTTCTTAGGAATATATGTTTTAGATGTTTCATCATATACTAATGTGTTATTATTGTTAGGTACAATAGTATCTGATATACGAGGTACAAAGACAGTAGTTGATTTATCTATAGCTATTTCTACTTTTTCATCTTGATATGTTATATTACTATTACCACCGCCTGTAGATTCTACACCCTTAGTATTAAGTCCTACAAAGCTATTTAGTTTTGTATTGAAATAATATAATTGTAAAGTATAGCCTAGCTTAGATGTATCTACCCAATAATATAGTTTATTTGCAACACCAAAATTTCTAGGAATATTGCTTCCGTTTAGATTAGGTACTAGATTTTTATATTCCTCTATTTCTGAATCTAGTAATAATTCATTTAGAGATACAAAGTCTGTAACTTTATAATTACCAAAATATAAATTAGCATTTTCAGCCATGTTATCATCAGTTGTTGTTACATAAAAAGCATCTGACTCTAATTTATGATTTCCAGTATCTGTATCTGTTTTTATTTTATTATAATGTTCGTCCGACAAAGAATAAAAATTTAAGTTCTTTGTACTATTAGTTATTGGCAAAAACAGTTCACCTCTTTATGAATTATTCTCATTGTTTTATACTAATATTATGTAGTTAGTTTTTAATTTTAATAATATAATTAAACATATAATTAATTCAACAAAATATATAAAGGCAATGATTATAATTTAATCATTGCCTTTATATATTATATGTTAAATTTGTTGACTATAGTATTCAATATTGTCTAAAATTTCTTTCCAAGTATTGTTCTTATCTTTATCTAGTGTATTGGATAAAACATCACTTATCTCAGTTATTTTAGTATCAATATCTTTGTATCCAATAGCTTTAGCTAAACGCTGTACAGCTTCTAATTTATTTAAAATTGTGTATAATTCATCTGAAATATCTTCCGTAACTTGATTTAATAAATCTAGTTTTAAAAACTTAGTATCAGATGCTAAATCAGTAGGTATTATGCCCACATTTCTATAAGTTGCTTCATTTATTGTTAGTTTCATAAATTATCTACCTTTCTTATTTAAGATAGAATAAAGCTATATAGAATTTCTATATTTATGTCTTTTTCGCCTATTGCAGAATTGTGACTTTCAAATGTTATCACTTATAATTTTTATAAGTTCTGGAACTGTGTCTAGTTTAGTTTTATTTATATCTTTAGGCGATATACAAAATACAAAACTATATTTATCCTGTGTAATATCAAAACCAATATAGAAAGAATGATGTCGTTTCCTAAAATCTTCAATATTAATCTTTCTAATCATTGGAACATTAACATCTTCTAAAGTTACATTATTTTTAATAAATGTATTATTAGTTTTAATATCTAAAAGACTATTTATGTTTTCTTCTAGCTTATCCCATCTGATATTAAAATTATTGTCAATATAATATTTAGCTATTATATTGTTATTTGTTGTACTTGTTTTAATCATTATTAGCCTCCAAAAGTTATTTTATTAGTATAGTATATAACATAAAGTTAAATTATTATTAGTTAAAGTATTAAATTATTGTAAATTTAACTCTACCATAATTTGTAGTGTGGTATATCTTCATTAAACCATAGGTATCTCAAATAGTCATCTAGTATTATTGCTAATGCAGATAAGAAAAACCATAGAATTGTAAAAGGTAAACATATTTGACCTTGTATGTTAAAAGGCATATCGGAGTAATCCCAAACATTCCATCCTAGTTTTATATTTACAATATATCCACATATGTATTCTAGTACTGTTATGATAATAGCACTAATATTCATTTGTTTAATTAAGCTCATATTATAGTCAAACCAGTTGTTTAACCCACCTATATAAACAAAACATAGTCCACCAAGTATAAGCATAGTCCAATTAGAATGTCCTCTAAAAATTAATTCCAAACATACATATATTGTTCCACCCACTAAAAATAATATAAAATATTTTAGTAAAACATATAAAAGTATTCTCAGTTTATGGTCTATTTGTTTTTGTGCTTTCAAAGCTATTTCACCACCTTCATATAATTTGTAATAATTATAATATTAGTAGTGTTCGTAATTTATTATATAGTGTTTTATAAAACATAAAAAGTTAGGTGTTGATTAAAAAACCAACACCTAAAAACAAAAAAAGTTATGGAGAAATCACAAGGCTCAAAGTCAATAAAAAAACCTTATGACAAAAGAAAGGAGAACAAACGTTAAGTATTAACTTAACAATAATATTATAACATATGTATAGCTATAATGTGTTATAAAGTTTAAAATAAATTGTAACAATTATATTAAATTAACTTCGCACCTGACTATACCAATATTCTATGAATTGTTCTAAAGTAAAATCTAACTTTGTTATATCATAGCTGTAATTATTAAAAAGCACTTTTAGTAGTTTAGGTGTAAGTTTAGCATTTTCTTTAAGTTTGATACTGTATAGGTATCTTATAAATCCTTCATGCATATTGCACCAATTTTCCACAGTCAGTCTTTCAAATTCTGTCAACATTTTTTTTTCATGCTCCTTTTAATTTAAATTTTTCAGTATATATGTAAATGTGTAATACTGTGCAAGTATTTCATTTATGACATCTTTATTCATTATATTGTATATCAGTTCTTCATCTTCGTGGCATTTATCAAAAAGTTCTCTTATTTCATCTAAATCTTTAAAACCTTCAAACTCATTTATTTGTTCTAAGTTATTTATAGTATCATCTAAATCATTAAGAAATGTATCTATTTCTTCTTGACTATTTCCACAATAGGTCATTTCACAAAATATTATGGAAGCAAATTTTAATTTACCTATTAGTTTTAAATTACTTTCAAATATATAGTAATTAAATATATCTTTCCAGTTACAAAGAAATAATGAATCTGAATTTATTGGCACTATTCTATTTATAAAATCTTGACATACATCAAACTTCTTAAATTCTTCATTAATATTATTAACATCTAATAAAGTATTATTATTTATCTGTTCTACAAAAGATTGCATATCTTCTTTTATTGTTTTAATATTATAAGCTTCAACAAATAAACATTCTTTTTCTTGTTTTGTTTCTAACATATTTTCATGTACATTAGTATAATAAGCAATTATAACTTTATTACTTTGTGTAATGTAATCTTTTCTTTTTAGCTTTTCTAAAATATCTGTACTTGTTTTTAGTATGGATTGTTTATAATTATCTATATTAGTTTCTTCTAAATAAGGTTTCTTTAAATTAAAACAACAATTTACAAATTCATATAAATTATTTTCTATTATGTCTATTAGTAAATCACATACTTTTATCATATTAAATATCCTTACGTTATAAAAAACATTAAAAATAATAAAAAATCATAATAATTTTATTAAATAATGTTTTTCTTTATTGTTCAACATTGCTTACGCTATGTTTACTACAAATGGGTGTAACGCACACCCTCTATCCCATTTTATTGGGAATACTTTCTTTAAAATTTGATATGCACCATTTAAGTCAGCATTTATCTCTGTATTATCATTAGCAACAAACATACCTCTATGTACTCGTCTTGCTTTGTTATAATTTGTTTTTACAGGCTCTTCATCATCTATGAAACTTGTACCGCTCGTATAGCTTTCTTCGGTCAAAATGACTACTATACCCTTTTCTGTTGCTTTGTACTGTATCATCTGAATAAACCTTGCAAAAGGAATTTGAACGAAATGTTGGTTGGCTTTTTTTGATAATTTAGAATTTTGTTTCCATTCACTATTTTTGCCTATAACAATAGTGCTTATATCAAATCTTTCACAATAATCAATTATAGCTTTGCTTGCCTTATGCATATAATCATCTATCTTCTGATTGCGTTTTTCTGTAAGTTTATCCATTTTTTGCGAATAATCTTTGCCGTTCATACGTTTGCAGACTTCACGATAGTGACTAATCTTTTTGTTATAATACTGATTAATGGATTTAAGAGGTTTGCCATTGATGATGATTGCTGGCTCTTTAATATTATTGCAAACAGTTGCAAGATTATCTACACCGATGTCAATGCCTATATAACGTTCATTGTTTTCTTTTTGATTAGCAACGCAAATATTATAGACTATTTCTACAACAATTTTGTTTTTATGTGGAATAAATTTCACTTGTTGAAAAGATACAAAATCATTTCTGCTTGTGAATTTTGGTTTTATGCTGAAACCTTTAAATGCTTTCGGAAAAACAATAATATCGTTTTTTAATTTGCAATTCTGATTTGTCAAAATCAGTTGATAAAAACCATCTTTTTTTAAATATTTAGGCATTTTTGGCTTTCCCAAATACTTGCTTTTGTTTTTAGACCAATCCTTAATACTCTTAAAAAATGATTTCCAGTTTTTATCAAGCAAACGCAAAGTTTGTTGTGCTGTTTGAGCAGTAGGCATCAAAGCATAATCAGGATAGTCTTTATCATCTTTTAGTATTTTGTCAAGTTCAGCATATCTTATCCAATTTCCATTATCAATAAATTCCTGTCTGACAATATAGTTAGCGTGATTATATAGATTTTTAGAAAAAGCACAAAAGTTCATGAGTATAGGAAAATACTGATTAGATGACTTAACAATATGCTTTTCAACACGGCTTTCGTTATTCATCGCTTGCATCTGTCAGCACCTCCTTTATTTTCTGAAATTTCCTTTTGCTATATAGTTTCATTGAATAACAATGCAATAAACTTACGATTTCTTCAAAAATCTCTTGACTATCAAGCTTTTCAGAACCTACTTCACTCATAACAACTATTTCACAATTATATTTTTTAAATAAATGAAAGAATAAATCAAATCCCACTCTGGATAATCTGTCCTTATAAGTAATTACTACTCGTTCAACCTTATTGTCTATAATTTCATCAAGCATTTTAAAAAAATCTTTACGTTTATCAAAACTAATCCCACTTGCAATGTCTGCATAAATACCCGAAATTGTATATCCGTTAGTAAAGCAAAATTGTTTTAAAAGTTCTATTTGATTATTAAGGTCTGGTTTTTGTTTTGGTGTAGACACTCTTGCATAAATATATGTTTTGCGTTTTACATCTTTGTTAAAAAAAAGCATATACACTTTCAGTATCATATTCATATCTGCCGTTTGGTAATTTTTCAGTTTTAATTATACCCTCTTTAACATATTTAGTTAATGTTGGTCGGGTTATTCTCAAAAGGTTTAGCACTTCATTTGCTTTCATTATATCACCACCTTATATAAATATTATATCACTATTTATATAAAATGTCAATACTTATTTTAATATTTTTAATATTATTTCATGCTATATTAAAATTATTTTATAAATAAATTATAACAACTATATTTTACATAAATAAATATAAATTGTAAATAAATATTAAACATTTAAGCTAAAAATATAAGTCTGCTAAAAACGTAAAAAGTAGCAGACTTATATTTTTTTTAATATATTTAAGGAGCTATTTATATAACAATATTATATAAATAATGGTGCGGATAACAGGATTCGAACCTGCACATCTTTCGATACTAGAACCTAAATCTAGCGTGGTTTCCAGTTACACCATATCCGCAGAAGAGGACGAATTTAGTAATAAGCTGTTGCAATCAGTATACCCTATTACCCACAAATCATCGTCATAGTGAACAAAAATAACTCTTCCGTAGCTTGTTAGACCACTAAGGTGAACATTATAGGTCTCGAACCTATCCCACATCACTATGATGTATGCTTCCAAGTTTGCTTCTGTTAGCAACTATTCTACAACAAATGCTCGTATAGGAATAACCTTAATGTAGTTATTCTTGTTTGATGTTATCTCCACAACTTTAGCTTTACAACATTTATAAATAATTAAAAGAGCTAAAATAACCTTTTATATAAACAATACATATGTAAATAACCCTAATCGACCGTAATGTTAGAATAAATTGTTTCGTATTATTTATATTTATTATTTATAATGTTCTTATTTGTTTTACAGTTAATCTCCGTTGTTAAGATTAAAAAACCAATTATATAGTTAAGAAAAAGAAGGGAAAACTTTAAACATTGAAAGGTGAATTATATTATATATATAATTGGAAGTGCTTAGAACAAAAAGCAAAAGCCACCTCAAAAACTTTGAAAACCTATGTGTTACCGAATAGGAATTAGCATTTCTACTTCGTAAGAAGTAGTCTCAGTTATTCCTCTAGGATTTTAGAGTATCTGCATATGCAGTGCTATCACCTGACATTTATAAATAAATGCCTTCGGCTGTCTAATCCTTATAAATTATAAGGACTTTGAACTATTTACTGAGATTTTAAAGAGAACCAATTATCTTACCTTAATAAGGTAAATGGTAAGTAACCTAAGATTTGCACTTAGTTGTTAAATGTTAATAACATTTAAAGCTTTAACTGTATAAGCTAGTTACTTATATGAATAGCTATATAAAGGGAAACTATATAGCTATTCAGCCAAAAAATTGAAAGGAGCAACAAAATGTCTGTAACTCGTAAATGGAACAGTTATAGGTATTAAGCCTATATACTGCATATAAGTATTAAATTATCTATTTGTTCTTTTGCTTTACTGTACTTATATAATAACATATAAATATGTATAATACTTATAATAAATGTAAACAATTTGTTAATCTATATATTTTATTGTTAGTTAAAGACCAGATAAATTATTTACGCTATGTAAATCTTATAAATAATATATAATACTTAAAATAAATATTATATATTATTATGTTTACGTCCTTATTCAACGAGTCTGATTTTGCAAAAGTTACTAGAACTTAGGCTACTTTCATTTGGTGTAACTCTCCAAAGGCTTAAATTCCGCCTAAAGCGAGGCGTACATTCTTATTTAATTTATATATGTATTAATTAAATAACTTAAATTATTTTAGTAAAATTATATTAAATTTAGATATCTTTCGCCATATTGTTTAAGATTCAATGAAGCTTGATAATCCCTATCTATAACATTGCCACATATAAGACATTTATAGGTTCTATGTTTAAGTTTTAAATCTTTATTAATATAGCCACACTTAATACAAGTTTTACTAGATGGATAATATCTATCTGCAATTACTAAATCAATATTATTCCAATCACATTTATATGTTATTTGCCTTCTAAATTCATATAAATTTTGGTCTTGAATAACTTTAGATAGATGTTTATTTTTCATCATCCCACTAATGTTTAAATCTTCTATACAAATAAAAATTGGATTTCTTTTTATTATACTAGAAGTTACTTGATGAGTATAATTATGTCTAATATTAGTAAGCTTATGATTTATTTTAAGTAAAAGATATTCATATTTAAGTATATTATTTGTTTTAATATACTTATTGCCTTGTTGATTAAGTGAATATTTCTTAGATATTCTTCTTTGTATTCTTCTTTTACGTTTTTCAAGCTGTTTAACTCTTTTAGACTTATTAATATTTTTATAAGTAAAATTATCTGAGCAAATAGCTAAATCTTTAATACCTAAGTCAATACCAATGCCGTAATCAGTTTTAGGCTTATTGGCAGTAAGTTTATTTACAGATGCAACTTCAAAAGAACCTGAAAAATACCAATCTTCACCATCTGTACTTACTTTAGCATTACAAATTTTAAAGTCTTTACCACTTTTACCTAGTGGGAATTTATTAGATTGTGCTAACTTTACCCAGCCTATTTTAGCTATAAATACTTTATCCGATGTAAATTGAACGTGCATACAATCATTATGAAATGAATCTAAACATTTACCTTTCTTTTTAAATTTAGGATGTCCATTCATATCATAAAAGGTTGGTACTCTATGTTGTAGCTGACATCTTTTAATAGTCTTTTTAGTAAATTTAATATAATTAGGTTTCTTTTGTTCTTTAAAAAATCTTTCATATGCTTCACAACAATCTTTTATAGCTTGTTTAGGAATATCACAACTAATATCTTTAAGCCAACTATATTCATCTGTATTCTTTAATTGTACTAATTCTCTACATAGTTCATTAGCACTTTTAAATTTTTCTTTATTAATAAAGGCTTTCATTTGTTTATCTAAAACCCAATTATAAGCAAATCGTCTAGTGCCTACTGCTTGTATAAATAAAGCTTTTTGCTTATTATTAGGTATTAGTTTAACTTTAATGCCTTTTAATGTTTTACTCATTTTCGTCCTCGTTTATATTAACTAAGTCCTGCATTAATTGTCTAGTTTTACTTGCTCTTTGTCCGTGAAGTCTGCAACTAAATACAGTAATAATTTGCATTAAATCTTCAACTAATTCTTGTTCTTTAGTTTTATCTTCATTATCAAGAACAACTATCCTACAATCATTTAGTTCAGCAAAGTACTCAATTAGCTCAAAGCCAAATCTAACTAATCTATCTTTATATAAAACATAAATAGTATCTACTTTATGTTTACATATAAGAGTAATCAGTTCTTTAAGCCCTTTCTTATTATAATTAATGCCACTTCCAATATCTTTAATTATCTGATAGGGCTGATTTAAAGATTTAAGATATAAATTTAAGTTATTTGCTTGTCTTTTTAAATCGTCTTTTTGTTTAGTAGTAGAAACTCTACAATAACCAATATTAATACGATTTTTATATTTATCTTTACTTTGCTTTTCTATAAAATTATCAATCTGAGTACGAGAGTAATACCTATATCCATTGTTTCTAGTTTGTTCAGGCTTAAAATATCCTGACTTATCCCAGTTTCTTAAAGTCTGTGGCGTAACCCCTAATATTTTAGAAACTTTATTAATACTTAAATAAACTTCATTCATATTTTCAACTCCTATTAAAGTTTTTTGTTTATGTATTGTTTACAATATCAAATATAAATTATAATAATAGTAGTTTATAATTATTATAATGAGTTTATTAAACTTTAATATAAATCTTATAACTTTTATTAATTTTTATAATATTTAATATTTGTTTATAATTTGTTATAAAAGTCGTATTTACTACTATAATCTTTTTTTATTTCTTTTTATAGCTTTTGAATTTATGTAAGTTTCATCTATACAAGTTCTTAATTCGTATTTTGCAAACATATTTAATTCAGAATCGTTATATTCCTTAATATTGCAAACTTTACAACCATCTCCTAAAGGATACTGACCATACTCAGTATAATTTAAAAATGCACAATAGGAAATAAATTCATCACAAGTGTCACAGCTATCTGTACAAGTATATTTAAAATCACATAGTTCTCTATTATGTTTTACTTTATTAGTAATATCAAACCAAAAAGGACAATCATCACAATAAATACTATTAGGTATCCATTTCTTTAAATGTCTTTGTTTTTTATTTAACTTTTTAGGATTGTAATTCTTTTTCATTATTTAGACCTCTTTATATATAAGCTTTCATGAACAATAGAATCATTAGAATTACATAAAATTCTTTTAAAACTTGAGTTGCCTGATTCCGTATAAATATGCTCATCATAAATATCTTTTGGAACATTATATGTATTATCTTTTGCACCACTAATACCATCAAATGATAATACATAGCCACAATTAACTGCTCTTAAATAATCCCAAAATTTATTCAAATCAATACCACCATAGTAAATTCCCTTTGTATTAGCATATGGTGGGTCAAGATATAAGAAATCTTTACTTGTAGGATTTATTTTTGTATAGTCACAACATATGAATTGTACATTATATTTATTTAAAATATAAGACCATTCATTGATAATTTTAGTCAATGTTTCAGGAATTATGCCATCTCTTGTTATATGAAAAGTATTATTAAATTCACCATTACTATTATATCTAGGCATACCATTAGTAACTGTTCGCATTATAAACATAAAATCTAAAGGATTATGCTCTTTATTGTATCTATCACGAATAGCATTAAAATAGTCTCTTTTCTCACATAAAGATTTATTAGTTGTGTTTAATTCATTCCACAACTTAGTATAATGTGCTGAAACTTCTTTAGGCTTAGTTTTTATAAAATTCCATAAGTTAATCAAATCATAATTTATGTCAGAACATATAAAGTTATTTACTTTAATAGGACAGAATAAACCTTTTTGCAATTCAAGCAAAGCTCTTAATACGGAAGCACCTCCACAAAAAGGTTCATAATAGGTATCTATCTGTTTAGGAAATCGTTGTATAATTGAACTTGTTTGAGTCCTTTTACTTCCTGTCCATTTTATAACTGGTTCAAATTTCATATGTATAATCCTCTTTAAATTTTTAATAGTTAGTTACAAATATTTCTGAATTACTATTTTCTAAAATATTTTTCTTTATATAATTACAAGAATTATAATTTCTATTTATATAATGTATGTTATAGTTTAAAATAAACTTTTCTAATAAAGAATTTGTGTAACCTAAATTGTTACTTAATCCCCATTTTACTTGTCTTTTATTGAGTTGTTCTAAAATAGATAATAGTTGTTTTTCATCTTCCTTTGTGTACCCACAGAAACCTCTACTAGTATCATTGTAAACTGCTTCTGAGTTTAGATATGGTGGGTCAAAGTAAATAAAATCGTCCTGAGTTAATTCGCTAAAGTTAAAATTAAATATACTATCATTATATGTTTTAATGGATTTAGTTGCAAATTTATCTTTTAATTGCTTTATGCTTTCTTTTTGCCTTTCTGTATAATAGGCGTGTCCTTTGCTCCAACTACTGTTATAATCTCCAATTTGATTAAATCTAATTAACCAATTAAATGAAAAACAATGTAGAACATATAGAGTTATCCAATCATTAATAACTTTATCATTATAGTCTTTTCTAAGTTTTAAGAAAGCGGTTTCATTCTCTCTAGTTAAATCATATTTATTTAAAATTTTATTTATAGAATCTATTATGGTTTCATAATCTGTGAAAAACATTCCACTAATTATTTCAAATATTTTAGGATTTTTCTCAATATATATATATCTGTTAGCCATAGTATTTAATAATACTGTTGCAGACCCGCCAAAAGCATCTATAAAAGTATTAATAGATTTAGGAAATAATGGGATTATTTGTGGTAGAATTTTATACTTATTCCCATGATAATTAAGCGGAGATTTTATATATGTATGACTGTCTATATTTGATTTGTTAAATTTGAATAATGTTTTATTACTCATTTTTTTTTACCTTTCTATTAGTTTATTTATTAGTAATTAGTTATTAGAACTTCTACATCATCATTAACACTTCTGTCCTTTTTATGATAATTGCAATTACTATAACTATGTTCTATATAATGTATTGTATAGTTGTTTGTTATTATAAACTTTTTTAGATTATCGTTTTTCTTTAAATTATTAGACATTGCCCACTTTATATTGTTTAATGTTAATTCATTCAATAGTTCGTGCAGATTGTTTTCATGTATAGTTGTCCAACCTTCAAATCCACGTTTACCATCATTGTAGTTTCCTAAAGAATTAAGGTATGGTGGGTCAAGGTATATAAAATCATTATCTCCTAAAATAGAAAAATCAATATTAAATGCACTTTTTGATATAACATCAATTTGATTTTCATTTTCTTTAAACCTTTTCTTTAAAGCAAATAAATCTTGTTTTTGTCTTTCTGAGAAATAAGCTCTATTTTTACCAAAGCTACTATTATATTCATGATTATTATTAAATCGAAATTGGTGATTAAACGAATAGCACATTAAAGTAAATAAAATAATCCACTCTCTGTTGCCTTTATTATAAAATGTTTTTAACTTTTCAAAACCATCTTTATTAGTCATAGAAAGATTATAGTCTGAGATTATTTTATTTATAGAATCTATAATAATATTATAGGGTGTTGTAAATATCCCTTTAATAATATCTGCAACGTAAAAATTGATGTCATTATAAATATAATTTTTTGCAACAACATTCATTAAAACTGTACCTGAACCACCAAATAAATCAACGAAAGTGTTAATATTTTTCGGAAATAAAGGAATTATCTGTGGTAACAGTTTGTATTTATTACCAATATAATTTATTGGAGATTTTATATATGTAGTTGTTTCTGATTTTGTATGTTGAAATAAAGATTTATTATTCATTTCCCCTTATGTCTTTCTACCTTAAAATAATTTATACGTTTTATTCTTTTTATTTTCTATTGTAAAATTATGCACAGTTGTATCTACAACTAATTTATCTTGTAGAAAATTACCTAAAGTATAATCAGGAGAATTATCACCTTTAGGATATTGTTTTATGATTGGATAATTTAAAGCATTTAACCATTTTTTCTTTAAATGTTTGTTATTAGTGCAGAAATAAATATATCTATGTTTAGCACTTCTTACTTTACGAAAACCTGTTTGTTCTTCATTAGTATAGTGTCTTGAATGTTTACCGTTTGCAACATACTTATCTGTACGTTCTTTAGTCTTGCCTGTATAAATAAAATTACAAGCTTGATATATGTAGCCATGATGATTCATAGCAGTATCGCTATAAGATATAATTATTAAATTTAAAGGTTTTAATTGTCTTAAACAATAAGCTACAAACATAGATAAAGGCTCTTTCCAATTATCTACCCTACATAATCTATTTAGTTCATAAACATTGCTGGAATATTCTTTTCCACAAACTCCATCACATAATTGTGGTGAAGCAGGTTTACCAAACGTACAAACAGCTTTTAAAGTATTATTATCATACCAACCAAAAGCTTTTGATATAGTAGGGCAACGTCCAGAATAGTGTCTAGGCAATAGAAACCTTGTAGCTGTATCATAAGATATTTCTTTTATGGTTCCTTTCATGTGACATCCTCTCTCACTTGAGGTTAAAATAATTTATTAGTTTTAGTTATTGATTTAACTTTATTATTTGTATTAGTAACTTCTAAATTACCATTTAATCTATCTTCGCTGTATATGCATTGAGCTTCATATATTTCACTACCAATATAGTTTATTGTATTAATACAATATTCATTTAATTTAAAATAATTTCTTTTTAGCTTTATTAGATTTTATAGCAGTTCCTTCTATACGATTTTTAGCTATATTAAAATAATTTTCATCAATCTCACAACCAATAAATTTTCTATTAAGCTGTTTACAAGCAACTCCACAGCCACCAATGCCCATAAATGGGTCAAGAACAATTTCATTTTCTTTAGAAGAATTTTCTATAAGTATTTTACTTAATTCAACAGGTTTTTCTGTATCATGAAAACTACATCCATCATCAGCTTTTAATTTCTTATTTGGAATAGAAATAATATCAGATGTACCACAATTATTAATGCCTACTCCTGCACCTTTACGCAAGAATATTATGTATTCAAATTGAGACATATAAAATCTACCCATTATCTTGTTGCCTTTATCCCATATTAAACATTTAATAAAATGAAAACCTTCTCCATTTTCATCTTTCCATTCATCTATTACTTTAAGAAAATGAATAAGATTAACATGATTGGTCATTATATAACAATGTGCAGTTTCTTTTAGAACTTTATAGAACTTAGGTAAATATTCTTCTATTTCAATATCATTGTGTTCAAATATCTTTCCGGACATAGTTGATTTCTTAGTTAGCATTCCACCTGAGCTACCTGAATTGCCATAAGAAGTTACTTTGTAAGGTGGGTCAGTGAATATCATATCTACTTTAATATTATCCTTTATTAAGTTGTCTAGTACATTTAAACAATTTTGGTTATATAATTGTATATCATTCATATAATTTAATGCTCCTTTATATTTTAACTTAAAACTGTACATCAAAATAGTTTCTTGATTTTATTATCTGAATCTACAGTTTTGTTCATTTTTCTTAAATTAAAACATTTTTTATTATGTTTATTAGTAATAGTGTTAGAAATATTATAATTAGTTATTAAAACCTCTTTTGCATTAGAATTACCTTGTCCACAAGCCATATATGTAAAATTGTCGAACATAAATATATTATAATTATTTTCAGTTGTCCATTGAATTAAGTTATCATTTATTTTATTTTTATTCTTAAATACATTAGATAATGCCCATTTTATATTACGCTGAGTTAGATTATTTAGATGATTAAGAAGTATCTTATCATCTTCAATAGTCCAACCATTATTTTCATTATAAGTGGCAGTTGTATTTATATAAGGTGGGTCAAAATAGTAAAATACATCAGTAGATAAACTATCATAATTAAAATTTTTTATAATATCTGTATAATCTTGATTATGAATTTCTGCCTTGGAAAAGAAATCACAACCATTTTTAATATATTCCTCATTTTTAACTGTAAAACAATCATTTCCACAAGGCATATTAAACTTTCCTTTGGAATTAAACCTAAATTGTTGTGAAAATGAGTAAAACATTAAAGTATAAAAGTCATAAATATCATTAGTAATATTAAAAGGGTCTTTCAATCTACTATATGCTAATTTATATTCTTCTATTTTATGTTTATCCTTATATTCATTACGTTTTGTTCTTTCTCTTGCTAATCCATATTGTTTAATTCGTTTATAAATTGCATTTATAATGTTATTAGCGGAATCATACTTGAATAAATTATATAATCTATAAAGGTTTTTATCAATATCATTTACTATATAATGTTCAGCTTTTACATTCATACTTACAATACCACTGCCACCAAAAACATCATAAAATGTGACTATATTCTCAGGGAATAAATCTATTAAGCCTTTATTTATTAATCTCTTCTTATTTCCCATGTAGAATATAGGGCTTATAAGTATATTGTTTTTATTATATTTAATCATGTATTATCTTGTCCTAGTATATATTTAGCATTTTTATATTTGTTATAGTCTTTGGTAACTTTTCTGTTACAATATTTATGTAGAATATCTTGCACAATAATTGTATTAGCTTGTGGAGGCGATAAAGGGTCATTGACATAATAATCTTCATCTAATAAATATTCACATAGAAGATTTACTGCTAATTGGGCATCTGTCAGTGGTGGAAACATATTATCATACTTACCATATGAATCTAATATGTCGAAATATTTCATCTTAGTGTCTGTTAATCTGCTATTCTTTTTCATAAATTACCTCTTCTAAAAAATCTAAGCTATCCATATAATCATTATAAGTTTCTACGGTCTTTTCTAAACAAGGAAAATTAGTTACATCATTTTCAAAATTAGCATAGAAAGGAGTATATGGTTGCAGAAAATCCTCATCTAAGACAATTACATTATCACAATCATTCCAATTATTAATATCGTCAGTAAATCCAATATCAACAGAAAAATTAAATGAGCATTTACGAGTTTTATTTTTTGCATATTTGTATAGATAGTTTATGTGAAAATATTTAGAAATAAAGTGCTTACAACCTTTAAAGACCCAGCTACCACCATCTTTATAACCGTACTTTTCAAGTTGTTCCTTTGTTATATTAGGTTTTAGTTTATATCTTTTTATTTTCATTGTTAAGTTCCTCTGCTTTATATTGTGCATTTAGATAGTTTATGCATTCTATAATAGCTGTTTCTTCATCCATACATCTTATTTCACTCTCATTGCCATCAAGCTGTATAAATGTATAATAGCTATCATCATCACAGTCATAATCGTCATCATAATAACAACTACAGTAATTTACATATGGACAATATTTTACAAGTAGTTTAGCTAACTGCTTTACAGGAAGTTGACGTAATTTTTGATGATTTGTCATTTATGATAACTCCTTTTTTAGACAATCTGTTATTTCAGATTTCAAAATACTTATTGTAATTTTATCTTTTATTTTATATTTATTCCTAATAACTGTCCATAATGGCAAGTCAGAATAATCAAACTTATGGGTACTTACATAATAAACATCAATAATATAATCTATAATTTCTTTGTAGGGTATAATAGCATTCGTAACTTGTAATTCATCTATCGGTGTCAAACCATATCCAATATTGTAATCATAATAAACAATTGGTATAGCATTTATATATTGCCATACAACAAAGTCTTCATTAAAAGCACATATGCTACTTGTTGTTAAATTAACCTGAGTAGTCCAAAGCAATCCTTGTAGTTCCCAATTAGTTATAGGCTTGTTTACTTCTATACATCTATTAATGATATATTTAGCTAATTCCTTAACATTAAATATTGCAGGTGTTTCACTTATCACTTATAATACCTCCGTTATAAAGTATTCATATATAGGTATGTTTATATCCATTACATAAATTATAGTTAGTGTACAAAACAATACTAAACCAATAAAGCTTATTGCTAGCACTACCTCCATTGCAGTTAAAAACTTTTTATTAAATTAATTATTTTGGTAAACTGTTTTAAACACGCTATTTTCTACACATCTTTCTTACCAGGTTTTTATAGCGATAGTTTTGTTCCATCACTTTCATATCCGTAAACATATGTTGAATTATTCAATAGTACAACTTTCTTAATTTTCTTATTCATTTTCTTAATCTTTTTATTCAATTTTTCAATTTCCAATTTAAGTTTTTCTATTTCAAGACTGTTATTTTGTACTCCCCTTAATTTAACAATTTTGTCGCTAGATTTATTCATTTAATTATTTCCTTTATGTAGTTCTCTTGTTATAACGAATTTCTCTATAACAAAAAGGTCAAATCCGTTTCTTACGAACTGTCTTGTGAGTTCATGTTTTATGCCATTACCCAAATATGTATAAATATAACTCATTTGCTCCATTGTAAAATTAGTTCCACAAATTTTATTGAAAGCATTGGTATTGTCTTGCCAATATCTTATAAGCCTTTTGTCCTGTGAATATCTTAACGCACAAGAGCAATCTCGACTTAGCCACTCACAAAGTTTTACTTTAAAATCTTCATTTGTTTTCACATCATCAAGCCCAATATAAACATTGAATTTTGGAATAAGAATAATCTCGTTATTTCGATTAATAAAGCTATTTGGAAAAACTTGCATTGCAAGTTTTATACTTTCAAGAAGTTTCATTCTGTCTTCTTTCAACCAATCCCAATTCTTTCTTTGTATTCATCAAGTGTAATTTTGCCCATTTTATAATCTAAAAGTGATATAAATTCTTCTGTAGAAGTACAAAAAGGAAAATTACAGTTGTGAAGTTCTTTTCTTATCTCTTCTATCGTCTGCTCAGACGGAATATGTTGCTTACTCTCATTAACACAGATTTCCGAGATAATAAATTCCATATGCTGATATTGATTTATTAGGAATATTAGTTGCTCTTTCGTAAGAGCGTTAAGAATTTTCTTTGAAATCATTCATTTTACCTCAATCCTAAATTATCTAATGTTACAGGTGTATAGTCATGCAACATACAACCTACATTTGCACATTTATAAGAAAAACCACGTTCCCTCATTTGTTGGACATACTCATCAAAAGGTCTTGTATCTCTACCATTATGAATGTGTCCATACAGATGAATATAACCATAATCTGCATTTATCCAATGAGCTATAGGATAGTGACAAAGTACAACGTGCTCTTTGCCATCTTTAATTATCTCATAATCTTTTATCCAGATGAAATGTTTTTTCATTTCTTCGTTTACTCTATCATGATTACCTTTAATAAGAAACTTATTTCCTTTAAGTTTAGGCATTACTTCTGCAATCTCTGAGTTACTCCAAAACATATCACCTAAAACATAAACATTATCATTATCTGAAATAACACTATTCCAATTATTAATAATAGTTTCTTTCATTTCAGTGAGAGTAAAGAATGGACGATTATCAAATTTTAGTATATTTTTATGCCCTATGTGTAAATCTGAAGTATAGAATTTTTTAGGTTCTGACATTATAATATCTCCTCTCTTTCACTGCTTAAACATAGCTTTTTGCAATTCTTGTATATCTAAATCGCTAATAACTAATTTATTATCCTTTATATATTGATTATAATTATCTTCTGTAAGCCATATTGTTTTATGAAATATTTTATCCTTATAAGTAACTTCATAAATTATATTATTATCATTATTCATATATTTATCTATATCAACAATATCAAAAGTGTTATTAAGACTTTGCATTATCATACAGCCTATAACATATACAGAAATTAAAGCAATGATACCTAAAATGGTAATTGTTGAACCTACTTTGCTAACTGTATCTTTTGCTGAATCTTGCAACGTTACCCCTATAGCCACAATTATCATTAAACATATAATAACTATTCCCATATTTTTTATCTACCTTTTCATATAGTTAAATTATAACTTTTCATAAATATTTAATATCTGTATCACTTATAACTAATTTATTGTTATTTACATATTGTTCGTATTTATCTTCTGTTATCCAAATAGTTTTATTTATAATGGTGTCTTCATATGTAATTTCATATATTATTTTATTTTTAGCATTTGTGTATTTGTCTATTTTTTAATATTATATGTATGGTCACTATGTATATTCATATTATAAATGACAGTTACAGCTATTATAATTGTTATAATTATTGTTATTGTTGCTGAACCAATTCTGCTTATAACTTCCTTTGATGAATTTTCTAGTGCTAACCCAATTCCTAAAATCACAAATCCAATTAAAATAAATAATGTCATTAATTTAAACAATTCTCTCTCATAATTATGTCTAAATATAATTATAACATATGTATATAAATAAAGACTTACTAAAATATTAATAATTTATAAATAATATTATTAGTAAGTCTTTTTTATTTTATTCTTTATTTAGTTCCTTTACAATATCCCAAAGTTCTTCGTCATTTTTCTTTAAATAGTCTTTTACTTTATAGGCATATTCGGATGCATTATCTAAAAACGTAACAGCAACTACTCTATCAGGAATAGGTATAATCTTGGCATACTGAAAGTAGTCATTTAAAGTATATAAAGTACTTATAAGTTTTTCATCTGTTATTTCTTTAAAACTAAAAACAGCATAGTTTTTATTCAGTCCAAAATCATTAAACATATAAGTAATTATATAGAACTGATTTTTAATTAAATCTCCATAATAACAGTAAGTGGTTGGTTTAAACCTAATTATATCACCTACTTTATAATCTCTATCATTATATCTAATTTCAAATGTTTTCTCTTTTTCTACGATAGACTTTACATACTGTTGTTCAAGTTTAATGTTATGAAGTTTTCTGTATGTTATCATTGTTACTTAATTCCTTTCTATTGTTTAATCTATCTTTTACATTGTTATTTACATTAGGGTATTTTTTATTGAAATAATATACAAATTCTTGTAGTTTAGCTTCAAACTCACAATTACTATAATAGAATGGGTCATCTTGAACATATGAAAAGAACTGCATTATGAATTGTCCAAATCTCCAAGATGGAAAATTGTTATTATGAATTTCGTAAAGCTTATCATAAAAGTCTTTAAGATTTTTGTTATAGTTTTTTTGGAAGAGCATTGAGTATAGTGGATGCAACTACGTTAGGTATAGGCGGTCTTTCATAATTAAGTTGTTCATTTTTATTATGTTCAGCACCTTTGCACTTAAACGTCAAACTCATTTAATCACTTTCCATTCTTTAAACAATTTTAATAAGATTAAGTATATCTGTTACAGACATATCTTCCTCGTTTGCAACTTCTTTTATTTTCGGTATTGATATTTCAAAGCTATCTTCACAATCTATAACCTCACAGCCGTCAAAATTATCGTACCATTTGCAACATTTACATTTAAGTTTTCTTATCTCTTTATTCATTTCTGTTTTACTCCTTATATGACTTATTAAGTTCCTCTATAAACTTATCTTCCTCCCAATAGAAACAATCTTTACTTATATAACTTAAAAAGTTGCTTATAAGTTGTCCGAATCTCCAATCAGGAAAATTTGTTTTATGTATCTGTTTCAATTCATTATAAAAGTTATCTAATCTTTTTACATCACGCATAATTAATACCTCTCAACATATTTTAGTCAGTATGAATTTTAAACCTATGCTTATTAAAGTTATAATTTCAAGTTTAAATGCAACTGTCAAACTTTTATATCTTTGCTTGGTATTTAAAGGTGCAGATTTAACTGTGCCTAATAAAAAGAACAACACTCCCAGAGGGCAAAATAAAAATGCTGTAATGGATAAAGTTAATTGTATCATAAGTAATTACCTTTCTATCATAAATGTGTTAGTATTTTTAAATATGCCATTCCTAGAAAACTCTACAACAGCTCCATCAGACATTATAAATGTAATACTATCAGGATAACAATTATAACTATCATATTTATGAGTCTTATTATATTTCATATTAGTAATTTTTATAGGTTTACAATGATACTCTTCACATTTTTTACACTCTAATTCTGTTGCATATATAGTTCCGCAAAAATCACATTTATAGGATTTAAGTTCTTTCATTTCCTATTCTCCTCCATAAAAGCTTTATTTTCATTAAAGACATTAATATCTTCAGGATTATAACTTAGTCTAATTTCAGATAGTTTGTAATAGTCTATAGTATTGTATATTTCTCCCATGTCAATATCTGCTTCACAACATCCTAATAGATAATCGTCATTTAGTTTAATTATCTGCTTAATAATTACGCATTTACATTCTTCATAATTGCTCTCATCTACAAATTTATTATCTATTTCATAGGGTGTGAATAGTTTTTTATAAACGGCTAATCTAAATATTTCTTCCTGCATAGTTTCTATAAACTTTTCAAATGTATTATAACTTGTCATTTATTTGTACTCCAAATCATAAAAGTCAAATTTAAACTTCATAGCTTCTTCATCATTAACTTCTTCCATATTAATTAAATCTTCTACCTTATGGTCTTTTGATATACATATGTATAAATTGCCACATTTAGATAAGTAAGAAGATTGATAATCATTATTTTCGCCCATATAATCTGTATCAGACCAATCTACAAAAAAGTGATAATCTTTTGTAGTTGTAGTCACAGTGCATTTAGGCTCTTCTTCTGTAAAATTTTCTTCATCTTCATATTCATAATGTTCTTGTTCTATTGTAAATATAAGTTGTGTTATATCGTTAAATTCCATAAGTCTATTAAATGCAGTTATATTAAAACCACTTTCACAAAAAGCAGTTTTAATATTTTTAGCACTTTTAGATATTTCAATGAAGAACATTTTACAGTTTGTTGTTTCTTCTATAGAATTACATCCCAATCGGCTAATGTCTTTTTGTATATCAGAAACTTCAAAGTCTGCAATATACTTACCATCAAAAGTAACAGCATCACAATTTTCCAGTACTAATGTTATTTGTTTAAGCTTACTCATATATATATCATTCCTTTTTTATTTTTTATTATACAATACATATTTTACAATATTATATAAATAAAATAAACAAATTATTAACTTTTCAGAGAGGTTAATAATTTGTTTATTTAAAATATTATTATTTTTATAGTTTAAATCTTAATTGAATCTATAAAAGTTGTTATAGTTGTTTTAAGAGCTTTAACTTGCATATCTGTAAGTTTTATAAATGAACCAATATTAGAACAATTAGAAGCCATTTCGTTTACATAACTTCTTTTAAATATAGATTCATTAGGATTGATAACAACTTGCCAATATATAGTATAACATTCATTATCTTCTAAATCTATATAATTATCGGATATATCAGTAATCTTTATAATACTATTATTTAAGTTAGTAAGTTCTTTATTTTTAATTATATAATAATCTCCTATCTTAAATTTCTTCTCAATCATAGTTATTAATCCTTTCTAAAATAGCTGTTTATTTTTCTTATTTATAACATTACAGTTAATAGTAAATAATTTTTCAGTTACTACTGATTTATCCTTTGATTTAATACTTCTACTTACAGACTTTTCCCAAATACATTCAAAATCATTAGGAGCGTTAAGTTCAGAAACTAAAACAATATTATTTTCAGACCACTTACGAATAATATTCCAAAATTCATTAAAGTTAAATTCCACAGAATTAGAGAATTGTTTTGTATTCTGATAAGGTGGGTCACAATATATAAGAGCATTAGTAGGATTATATTCTCTATAATTCATCACATTAAATTCGATATTGGACAGATTTTGAGACAATATATTGTCTTTGCTTTCTCTATAATAATCTCTGTATCGCATCTTGCCATTTTTAAGCTTTTCATATCCCGATTTAGCATATCCACCATCAAAAAATCTACCATTGTAACTAGCAAGAAAACCTACATTACCATATTCCCAATCAGCATATTTATTATCTTTATTATTATAAGAAGTCCTAACATTATCGTATAATTCTTTCGGTACTTCTTCATATAAAGGTTCACCGTTTTGCACTCTTTTGAGTAAGGCAATCAAATATGGATTTAAATCTGAGCCAATCTTTTTATTACATTTAATCTTATCTATGACATTTGCTCCACCAACAAAAGGTTCTATGTATATATCAATATCATTGTTATTTATGTAACTTTGTATGATTGGAACTATATCTTTAGCTATGCGAGATTTACTACCCATATATTTCATTTTTTTTAATCTCCTTTTAAGTATCTATTAATCACTTTATATTAGGAACATTTTCTTTCAAAACTTTAATAATGTGAAACTGTTGTATCTTTCTCATTGCAATACAATTTAAGTAATTTTTCCAATTGAAAGTTGTTAAACAATTAATTATATCTTCTTTAAGCAATTCATTATTTACTTTAATTTTATATTCAGCAGAGTAGTGTTCATTTGATTTTAGAATTTTACCTGCTGTTCCATCTCCCCAATAACACATTCTAATATCAAAATCTTTATTACTATAGTCTTTACAATCTTGTCTATAAATAGTTATATCTTTTAGTTTCATTGACGATTTACTATGTAATATTCCGTTAATAGGACGTTTATAAATGTTAAAACAACAATGCAAATCCCTATCCGTAAAATGAATTTTTCCTAAATCCTCACTATAAATCAAATCAAACTCATACATAGAATTTGTATTATTTAGCTGACTTATCGGAAGAATAAAAGCTATGTAATCTGCTATTTGAATAGATTTTTTATAAAATTTTTGAGCCATAGTTAAACATCTTCCGTAAGGTGGATTTCCAATAATCAATCTACCATGTAGATAGTTGATATTTGCTGTTAAATAATTTTCTTTAAATATCTGTGTTATAGTAGATGTACACTCAGGTGCAATATCGTAGGCAAAATGCACTATTTGAGTAGGGTGATTAAGAAAAGCACCATTACCAACACTGGGTTCAATAGCCTCAGATATGTTTTCTTCACCTATAACTTTTAATACTTTATTCCAACAGTCATTGGCAACAGATATAGGTGTGTAATATTTGTCATTTTCTATTTTCGACATTATTTATAAAATCCTTTCATTTTTATATTTATTACATTAAATTAATATAACTCAAAATAATCTTTTGTTTTTCTTATTTATATCTTCTTCATATTCTAATTCAGGTATTTGTTCTTTAAGGTATTTATAAATTTGCCATTTTGCTAATCGGTAATTTTTAGAAGTTCTTTTTGATATAGACTTCCAATCCGTATATTTAAGTATTTTTAGAACCTTATTCTTTATATCATCATTTGTTATATAGAAGTATAGTTCTGCTGCATATGTATTTTTTTTGTGTACTTCTTTGCCCACACATCCTTGACCAAAACTGCCCATAACATAATCATAATCATTTGGAATAGATTCAGAACTAGGTTGACCTCTATAATATTCCGAAATTAATATATCCTTTAATTTATAGTTTGTTTTTGAATTTAATTTATTTGAACAGGGGCGTTTATAAATATTAAAACAGCAATGTAAACTCACATCAGAATATATTTGTTCACCTAAATCTTCTGAATAAACCAAATCAAATTTATACAAATATTGAGTATTATTTATTTGTGATATAGGAAGAATGAACGAAATATAATCACTCAATAAAACGGCTTTGTTGTAAAAAGATTTTATTAAGTTATTAGAAGTGCCAAAAGGTGGATTTCCAATTATACATCTACCTTTCTTATAAGGTAAATTAACAGTAAGCCAATCAGCTTTTGTTATTCTATCATCTTCTGGTTCTATATCATAAGCTAAATAAGGTTTATCTAAAAAGTCGAGAAAAACGCCTGCTCCTGCACTAGGTTCTATATATTCAGTTATATTATCTTTACCTATAATTTCATTTGTTTTATCTACACAATATTTAGCTAATTCTACTGGAGTATAATATTTATCATTTTTAAGTTTAGACAATTTATCACATTCCTTTTAATTTATCACATTCTTTATTGTAATATCTTCTCCGCTTCTATAAGTGAAGGCTTTCTACTGTATTTAGTTAAAATAATTTTCTATTATTAAGATTATTTATATTCTCTGTTTTATTTTTAGGAAGTTGCTCTTGATTATTTAATCTCCATTTAGCTATATCTGCCCAATACCAACCTTCAAATTTACCTTTTCTATCACAGATACCATTATCTACACCTATGTAGTTTCTATGTTCTAGTTGAGCAGCTTTAGGGATAGTTCCTGACCCACAGCAAAAATCAACTACTAAGTCTCCTACATTAGAATAAGTACGAATAGCATACCTACATAAGTCTAAAGGTTTTTGTGTAGGGTGAAGAGATATTTGTTGTTTATCTGTAGCAAATTTCCAAACACTTGTTGGATAACGTTCTGTGCTATCATAAGTTGTAAGACCAAAATCACCATAATTAGATGTTTTAATGCCATTTATCTTACTTTCAGCGGTGCTTACCTTGCGTTTATGTCCTGTTGTCTTTTGTGGATTATAAGTAGGAAGTTCTTGATAAAATACCATTATGTCTTCATGTATTCTTAAAGGCATTTTCTTTGCATTTAAGTGTCCTGTAGGAGTTGTTTTCTCCCATATGATATTGTATCTATGTAATTTAGGTTGAGATAACATCATTTTAGCTGTAAATTTATCTTGTCCAAAAAATAAAATCGGTGTAGTAGGTTTAGCTACTCTTATAACTTGTTCCCACATAGGTTCTATTGGAATAACATTATCCCATTTATTCTTAGCAGTAACTCCGTAAGGTAAATCTACAAAGAACATATCAACAGAATTATTATCCATTTGTTTTAAAGCTTCTATACAATCCATATTATATATATTATTTATTTCAAGCATATTGTGTTTTCCTAAATTCTAAAATAATTTCTTTTGAATTAAAATCGTTGCAAATATATTTAGTAGCATTAACATAAGGTGGGTCAGCATAAATAACTGACCCTTTAAAAATTAAAACATCTTTATAATCAATGCAAGTAAAAAGTTATTCTTTTTAAATTAATCATATCTTTCATCACGCTATTTTTATTTTGTAAAGCGTAATTCGTATCTAACTTATTTCTAGCATAACAATTAAACCATTTTCCACCGAAAGAACATCCAAATCCTACAAAGTCTGCTAACGCTAAATTTTCATCTTAAAAAAATTATTTATCATTAAATGGACACCACTTAGGCGAGCTTTTAATTGTTAAATTAGTTATATTAGGCTTTGAGGTTTCTATAAGCCCAACAGTTTTCTTTAGTTTGTGCTCTTTAAAATAATCATAAATATAACTTTGATTAGGGTTGATACAATAAAAATAAGTTTTATCATCTTTGGCACTATTATATGCACTTACAAAATTACAATTTTTACAATTCATATATTACTTACCTCTTTTACATTTACAACTCTTATGTTTTCTTACAGTTTTACGCTTGTTGTTAATCTTTTTAAGCTTAACCTTAGTTGTAGATATATTTTCATTAATCTTAGAATTAGTATCTATAATTTTATTTTCTATACTTTCTTTATATGCATCTTTATATGCAATTTCATTTGGATAATTAACTGCAAGTACACAATCATTAGGCATAATTTTCTTCATTTCTCTATCATCAAATTTATTAACGTAGCTTGAAAAATTATCTCTGTAATTACCTATAATCTGTCTAGCGTATTTAAGTCCTTCCAAAACTCCAAAATACTGTCCTTTTTCAAAATCAGTAAATTCAGTTTTATTTTTATATATGCTTATATGTTTAGTATTAGTTGAAGGAAATCTAACAACTCCCATTAATTTATCAGCATATACATTTTTATCTTTTCTTAAATCGGTAATCTCTTTTTGTATCTTACTTAGAACTCTATCTACCTGTTTATATGTACAAATCTTTACTTCACTCATTTTAAAATACCTCACCTTTATTATCATAAATTTCTGTGTTTAGCTTCGCAATAGCTCTCTCAAATAAGTTCTTATATGTTTCAGCTTCTTCGGCTGAATTGTACTTAAAACAAGCACAATTACTTTCATTACAATCATAAGCTATAAGAATTATATTTTTATACAAATCACAACTAAATTTACTTTTACTAGAAGAGATAATTATATTCTTGTAATCATTCTTATATATGAAACTTTTATTGTATTTTGTATCTAATTTAACTAAATATGTATAATCTAGTTCATCACATTTAAGAATATCCATTACAACTATTTTATCTATCCTATAAAATTTTACATTTATCATTTTTATATTCCTCTTGTATTAATCTAAATCGCTAACAGTTCCTATAACCTCTGTATTGCCCCAATTATAATAATCACAGTCAATTTTACTCATATAAAATGTGCAACAATCCTTATCGTCCATAAAAGGTTGCAAATGTTTTAAACGTTCTTTATTTAAGATTTTCACAATTCCAGTTCTTATAGGCAATATATTATAACAATCCGCTACTTCAACTCCTAATTGGTCAGGCATAGGTTGTGAAATGGTAATAACGCCTAAAGGTCTTTTTATTACCTGAGCACTACCATTCCAAATAAGGTCTCCAACTTTACAATTAGCTATAATATCTCCTTCTTTAAGATGAACTCCATTTCTATCATATTCAGGAATATATCTTGTTTTTGTTACAGTTATCATTTTTATCCTCCTATCTTTAAATAATATAAAAAGTACATAACTTTATTAATTATGTAGTTTTCAATTTCTTATGTATCGTTTAGTAGTAATGTAATTTACAAGTATTTCGTCCAATTAATGCACCTACTTCCTAACTCTTATATTTTATCCAATTTCTTATCTTATTTATAATTTCTTTAATCTTCTTAAACATTTTTATTATCCTTTCATTTTGCTTTTAATTTACAGTTGTTTCATAAGTACAATCTTCTATTCTTGCTGTTTGCTTTGGCAATGTTGTATAATGAGTTTTAGTAGGCATAGTATAAAATTTATTTGTGCTAGATATATCTTCATTGTATATAGCATCTGTAATTATATAAGGACAAGTAGTTAGTATATTTTCATTATCCAATGTAAATTCACCTTGCCAACCTTCTTTATCTTTACTGAACCAAAAATTACCCTTTATAATTGTTTCTCTTGTAGGTAGTTCTTGCATATTAGTAGCTTCAATGCTAAAATGACCAAACCACCAATTACCATCAGGTAACTTATACTTTAGATGGGTTGTATATACAAACATAAATTAACCTTCTTTACTACTTAATATCACTTATATTAGAAATTATTTCATCAACGCATCCTAAAGATAATGCTTCCTCTGCTGTCATGTAGAAATCTTTTCTTTTAGTTCTTATATCATCAATTAAATCTTCATTCATTTTAGTATATCTTGCAATGTGATTTTCTAGTTTATCGTTATCTGCTGTAACTTGTGCATATTCATCTTTGAACTTATCATAAGACATAAAATCTATTTCAACATGAACTGTGTGATAGCATAACTTTGCATTATGTGTCATAAATCTTTTATGTCCTGCTATAAATATATTAAAGCCACAACTATAAGCATAGCCTGTACATATGGTATAAATAGGTGTTGAACTATTATTAATTATATCAATTAAACTCCAGCCATCATCAGTCATACCGCCATATGAATTTATATAAAGGTATACAGGCTTATAAACATATTCATTGTCTGTACTCTTATTCTTATTATCTTCCATTATAAGTTTAATAAGATTAAAATTTATCTTAGATATGCTATCACAATCTATATCACCAGATAGATAAAATAATCTGTTTTCCATATCTATGTAGACATTTTCTTTATTTCCATAAGTGTCCATATTCATCATCTCCTTATATAATCTATTTATATATGTAATTATAGAACATAAATGTTACTAAACTATAGCATATATTATAAATAAATTGTTAAATAAAAAAAATAAGCACACCATAATGATGTGCTTAAATTAGTTATTTTAAACTTATTAAATGTATAAATTAGATGTCTTTTTTATTTACCCAACCTGTAACATACATACCAATAGGAGTTTTACCACAATTAGCTTTATTATTAGTAATTCTCATTCTACCATCTACAACTTTACCATCATATAAATAATAAGTGCCTGACTTTTTGTAACCCTTACTTCCTGTAGAAGCTACATAAACAGTTTTACCAGATAATTTAACAGTAGCTCCTTTAGCATAAGACTTTTTAGTATATTTGGCTTTTTTAGTATAAATAGCTTTTCCTTTACTATTAAATACACTATAGCCAACTTTACAAGCTTTCTTAGCATTATCTAATGATGTATAAGCACCTATTTGAGAATCTTCATCTTTCCAACTTTTACGAACTCTATAAGTAATCGTAGCAGGCTTTGTTTTTGTATCTTTTTTAGTTGTGTCAGTTTTATTAGATAATCTCTTATTGACTTCACTAGCTATATAAGGAAATTTACTTGCAAGATATGGACCTGGACAAGCTGTAGGAGCAAAATATTTATGCATTGTTAAATTACCTTTTTTATCACCTGTAAAGTTAAGTTTCTTAATACCATTTCTCTTACAAATATCAGTGCATAAATTAATTAAAGCATTTAAAGATTTATCACTAATATGCCAATCACCACCTATTTGGTCATTAGCTACTTCTATTGTAACAGCTACATAATCATTTTCAGGACTACTAGAAGTCCAAGCTCTATTCTTTTCTTCTACAAATAAACCTATTTTACCATTAACATCAATAGCATAGTTACTAGAACCACCACGGCTTGTAACTGCATTGTAACACTGTTCTAGCGTAAGTTTACCTGCCATATGATGTGGTGTAATTTTTAAAATCTTATTATTTCCTCTAGGATTATAATTAGGGGATAATTTTGTGTAACTTACTAATTTACTATTACTCATTAAATTTAACACTCCTTAGTTATAGTTAAATTAATTTATATTATCCACATATATCTGGATAATCCTCTATTGCTCTAAATTTGTCAGCATTTACATAATTTAACCATGCACTATTTGTCTTATAGGTATCAACTAATGTACTAGGTACATAAATATAACCACCCTCATTTAATATACCACTGTTTAAGAATGGATTATCCTGTGGAGCACCTGTAGCACCCATTGTAACAATACTTGTAGATTTTCTTAGTATAACAGTTGTTAAAGTAGTATCATACTGAAATGTGCTTGCATATATAGACCCTGTAAATGAATTACCAATATCAATTTTGGTCACATTACTCATGCCTGAAAATGCACCACCTTGTAATGTTATTAAGTTAGGTAATACAAGAGTTTCAATCATAGTTTGATAAAAAGCTCGTGAACCAATTTGTTCAATAGTTGCAATATCTAATTGAGTTAATTTACTACAATTGTTAAAACATTGGTCACCCAATTTTAATATTTTAGGTATTTTAACTGATGTTAGATTATAACAATAATTAAATGCAGAAGAACCTATCTCTGTAACATTATTAAGTTCAACTGTAGTTAAAGTATCACAATTTGCACAAAGATTATATCTTACTTTTGTTGCTGTGGAATTTACAAGATTTACAATATCTCCTTGTATTAAAGAAGTAGCAGAGCCATCATCTCCACTAGATTGTTCTAGAGTTCCTACAATCTTTTCGCCTTTAACATAAGCTACTTTATCTTTAGCTATATCTTTTGCTGTAGCATTTGCATCTGATGTGAATACACCATTAATATTGCCAATAGATTTATTAAATGCGATATTATTAGCAGTAAAATCTTCACCTAAGCCTGCTACAGTAATACTTGTATAGCTTCCAGGTGATACTGTAATATCATCTTTATTAGCATTTATAACTAATGGGTCTTTTCCTTTTACAATAACATCTTTTGATGTATCAATTGCAGTTTGTAATCCATTTATTGCTTGTCTAGCTACTTCATCAGCAATAGTATATGTATTATCTCCAAAAGCTAGTTTATTTACTTCACTACTCATTAATAAAAACAACTCCTTTATATGTTATTAAAAAGCTTTAATGTTTTAGTACTTTCATCATATTCCACACTAGACACATTTGTTTTAAAAGTGTTAAAATCAGTTTTATCTAATTTTGATTCTTGTAAATTATTTATAGAAGAATTTACAGTATTCATTACTGAACCAACTGCACTAGATGTGGCATTAGAAACTATATTACTTACTTGTGTATCTGTTTGATAATTAGAATCATTATCTAATTCAGAAACCTTAGTAACTGATGTCTTGCTATTCCATTCATTAACTTTATCTGTTGTAATAGTATCAAGAACATCTTTATTGCTATGTGTATGTGAATTTTTATTTAATTCATATATAGTATTATCAATAGCTGTTTCATCGTCTGTAATGTATACAATTGTACCAGTTTCTAATGTGCTTTTAACTTCATCAAATTCAGCTTGTGTGCCTGTCCAAGTTTTAGGAATAGTGGGCTTATCTGTTAAGGAAGTATAACTACCATTAAAGTCTGATTTATTATTCCATTTAGTTTTTTCTTCTAAAGAAACATGAATATTTGCATTATCTGTATGTGAAATAAAATCAGTATTATTTACTTTGTTACTTAATTTATTATCTATTTCTTCTTTAGAATAACTTTCATTTACTATAATAAGTTCTTCATCATCTGTAATATAAACAATTGTGTTATCTTCTAAAGTATCTTTAACTCTTTCAAATTCTTCTCTAGTACCAACCCATTTAGCTGTTTCTTTATGTATTTTATCACTAGACCATGTAGAATCAGTTGAAATAGCAGTATCATCTATATTTGCATTACCGCCACTACCTGTACCTGGTTTGGGTTTATTAATTAAATCATTGTAGTCACCAGAAAAAGCAACATCTTTTAAATCTTCTATAACTTTTTCTATTTTGCCAAAAGATTTATTAATACTTTCACCAGATGTTAAGTTTTCTCTTTGTTCAGGAACAGAAAACCTAGTTTTTATATCAAAATTTTCAAGATTAACTTTTTTAATCATATAAAAACAATAAACTCCTTTCGTAAATATTGTTTCGTTATATACATTATTAGTAGTGTTAAATTTTATAGTAATTATGTTTATGTATTATATTTAAACAATTAAACTATAATTATAAAATAAATTACCCTAGCTATATATAATAACTAGGGTAGTTTCGTTAGTTAATTTTTATTTAACTTATGCTATTATAGTTGCACAGTTGTAGTTGTATAGTTATCAAATGTAATATCTACAGCTAATGCTTCCTCTTTAGTTTTAGCATTTCTAATCTCTATTTCATGCTCTTGTTGATAAGTTACTATTGGCTTAACTACATTAAGCATTTGAAGATAGATAGCTACTAATTGTTCAAATGTGTAGGATTCACAAAGTCCACCTGTTTCATTCCATGTTAAAGGAATATCTACACCTATTGCTTTAGCATAATTATAAGCATTAAGAATACCTGTAAGCTGATTCTGTTTCTCCTCTGTAATAGTATACTGCTTATTGTTGTAAGTCATAGGATGGTCATAAAGATATTCACTTAAATTTTTCTTATTCTTCTTAATAAGATACTCTTTGAGTTCATCTAATGTAAGTTTATCCTCATCTACATTATATGTCAACTCTTTAATAGCATCTGTTAAAGTGGCTATTTCCTGTGAAGCAGATTTAGGTGGATATACAACATTACCATTTTCATCACTTATATTATCATTCTCAGGGTCATAAATCATGCCAACTTTAACATTACTATCTACAGCTATAGCATATAGTGCATCAAAATTAACTTTAGAATCTTTTAATGAAACTTCATTACTAACTTCAATAACATTAGTTACTTGTAGTCTGGAGTATTCATTAGCTGTTCCCTGCTGATATGTAATAGATTTGATAATTGCACATTTCATAATTTAATTACCTCTTTCATTTAATTTATTCTCTAATTCAGAAACTCTCATTTTAAGTTTCTGAACTTGATTAACTAATAATGCAATAAGTTCAGTATATTTAAGTGCATAGTATTATCTTTAAATAGAATATTATTTCCTTGACTGGCTATCTCTAAATTTCCATTAGAATTTAATCCTATGCTTTTAGCACTAGAAGGACTACCGAATGTTAGGTTATTTTCTACTACTGCATTATTTATTGTTTACATTATTATGTAATTACTCCTTATCATTAAGCTTATGTCTTAATTCTTCATTGTCTTTCTCTAATTTATCTACACGCTTTTTAAGTTTTTGTATCTGGTCTATAGCTATAGCTATGAATTCCTCATATCTTAAACTGTATTGCTTATCAATTTTGTTATCAAGAAGATAATTAATTTCTGATTTATCTATATCTATTACATTACCATTATTATCTTCTGTAGTTTCTCTAGTATAATTTGATATATCATCAATAGTTAAACCTGCAAAATCTTTAGTAGTAAGACCAGAGTTAATTAAAGAATTTTCTACTTCTTGTGCTACAAAACCACAATGCACTCTATCACTTGAACCCATAATGTATTTAAATCCTAGTGGGTTTAAATTATCAAAGAATTTATCATACTTATCATCTAGCTTAACAAAATCTTTTTTAAGGTTTTTATCAGATGTTACAGATGCACCTGATTGAAGTTTAACTGTTGTACCCTGTATAGTTGTAGAACCACTTGAAATACCTACATTACATACATTAGAACCATTAACACCTACTAAATCTTTTATAGTTCCATTAGTAAGTGTTCCTCTAACATATTTAGTATTAGCAAGAATTAAACCTGCTGAACTTGTTAAGCCTGAACATTGTAATCCAGTAACATTAAAATTACTCATAGATAAAGTTCCTGAACCAGATGCACTTATACTAATTGTTGAAGGCTTAACAGTTACACTAACGTTACTAGAAGTAGTAGTAATACCATCACTAGCACTACCTATTTCAATTGAATTACCTTGTCCAGATGACATTGTAATTGCACTATTACCATAACTAATATTAGCACCTACAGTATTGAAATATAAACCAGTAGAATTTAGTAATCCTTTTACATTAACATCACTTCTAAATGTACTATCCCATTTAATATCTAAACCTGATTGCTCGGCAAATTTACCTATAGCTAATCCATCTTTGGCTTTACGAATATTGAGTAAACAACCTGACGTTGAAACTGCAATATCTTTAGTAGAAGAACCAAAAGCATCTGTAATAGTGAAACGTATTACATATGATTTAGAATTAGATATACTATTATCACCTAATATTACAGGAGTTCCAGTTGTTACAGATGTAGCTGTTGACCATGTAGATGAAGTAGATTCACGATACATTACTGTTTGTGTAATTGTATTTTTACCATTACAATCACTATAGTTATTAGTTAATATACTAGCACTAATATATGTACCAGTATCACTAGCTGTTCCGTCTGATGTACACCTAAAAACTTTAGTAGTACTGATAGATGGATTTTTATATGGATATACTGTTATAGATTTAGTAGTACTTGCAGTACGGCTTCTACTATCTGTAGCCTTTACTTTAAAAGATACTGAACCTGACTCTGTTATATAAGGTGAAGTCCAACTACCAGCAGATGATAAACTTCCAGAATATTTACCATTAGTACCTGATATATCAAATGATTTAATAGTAGCCCCATATTGTGCAGAACCTGATACTGTTATTTTACATTTGGATTTACCTTGAACATATATTCCCCATGATGAAGGAACAGTATCATTTACAAGTGTAGTAGTTGCAGAAACTGTAGGAACTACATTTGTTGGAACTGTTATAGTAAAATTCTTAGATACATCACTACCTATTTTTGTACTACCATTATAAGTACTAACAGTAACTTTTGCTGTGCCACTAGTGCTATTAGGTAAAGCATCTACCCATGATGCTGGAATTGCATAAGAAGTAGATGTACCTACTTTAGTAGCACTATATGTATGTGAACCCACTGTCCACTTTACTGTATGTGTATAACTATCACTGTATCTTGTGATATTTACTGTACTTGTATTATTACCATCAATAGATACAGAACTTGTTAATGAAGAAATTGTTGAATTTCTAGCAAGTTTAGTAAGTGCATGAGAATAAGATTGAGAAGATGATGTAAGATTACTTCCATTTAAATCTAATGATATACGAGAAGATACTGTTAAAGTTTTACTACCATCACTACTATGTTTTATATTTAATGTTTTAGTAAATAAATTTATTCCACTACTTGTAATCTTTTGTGATAGACCTACAGAACTAGTGTACTGAGTACCATCAATAGTACAATAAACTTTACCTGTACCATATGTTTCATATCCAGTATTAGTTCTAAAGAACTTTACACTAACAGTAACATTAGAAGTATTATTAGTAGCAGATGTACTATTTTCTGTAATAGAAATTGTATATTTTATATATTGATTATTGGTATCTAAATTACCAGAAGTCCATGTAGCCATTTACTTATACCCTCCATTTATCTTATAATTAATCCATTAGTAGAGTCTACTAATATTTCAAAAATACCACTATCGTCATCACCTATATTAATTGAATTGTGAACTATTACATTCTCAGACTCAATTTTATTATCATGAATAGATGCAATAGTTGTATCTCCTTGATTAAATGATATTTTATTATTATCTATTACCTGAGTATATGTATTATCTACATAGCCAGTTTCAATTACCTTATTTGCACATCTAACGTAATCACTAATATCTAATGACTGAGTAGTCTCATCTATTTTTGTATCTAATTCCTCAATTCTAGTATTTAATTCTACAACTTTTGACTTTACTAGATGCTGTGTTACTGTTGTATCTTCTGAATTTCCTAGCTCATTAGATAATTTAACTAAGCCTAAATATTCTGAGGTTGCTAATTCATAATTACCTTCAATGGTAATATTGCCATCACCTTCAGGTGTTATTTTTATATTGTCTCCTTCTTTAATATTAATAGATTTATCTTCTTTACCATCATATGTAAATATATCAGTACCTTCAACAGCTCCACTGTTAATCTGAATAGTTAATGGATTATCATTAGGTAATGTAGTAGGAATCTCAGGAATCTCAGGAATTTTAAGACCTATTGATTTTACAGATGTAGTGTGACCTTTAGCATCTATAGTAACACCAGTTAATACTTGTATATTAGATGAATTAGTTATTTCAGTAGCAGTAGCTCCACTAGCTGATAATGTAGTAGTTCCTGTAGGTGTATAATGGTTATTAACTGATGTAACCTTAGTATCTGTATTAGTAGCACTAATAGTTATATTGCCTGATGTATCTGATGAAACTGATACATTAGTTCCAGATTTAATATTAAGTGTCTTAGATGAACTACCATTATAAGTAAATGATGTAGTACCATTACCTTGGATTGTTAAAGTTTGTGGATTAGGTAATGTAGTAGGTATAGTAACAGAAGGAGTATTTATAGTAATTTTACCATTAGCATCAGAAGATACTGTAGTAGCTCCTGCACCAACTATATTATGAGAATTAGCACAAGTTTTACCATTGAATAAATTAAGATAAATACTATTAGATGATACAGCTTCATTTGTAGAAGATGTATTCTTAGAACCTACTACTAAAGTAGAAGTAGGTAGATATACTGAATTTATCTTATTATCTGTTCCAATAAGATTATTAGTACCATCTGGATTTAATTTAATATACTCATTATGACTATGTTTTTTAGGAGCATATAATTTATCAGTTTTAGATTTAATATAATTATAAAGACTACTATGTTTTTTTAGAAAATACTGATTAGTTCCACCAGCATCTTGAGCTATATAGTAATTATCATCTACAGGGTCAGAAGTACCTTCATCTAATGTATTGATTAATGACTGTATATCAATTCCTAATGATTTTTTAACATGAGCTAAAGAAGCTTTTCTAAAGTAATTATCAGTACCATTAGTTACTAAGAATTGTGAAACTGTAGGATTTTCAGTATTAGGTGTATTAGATGCAACATAATTTGGAAAAGCTACTGATTGGTCTATGCCTATTGAATACATTCTTCCCTGTTTTGCTAAATTAGAAGGAGTAACCCAACCAACACCACCATAACCATATATTTTTTGAATACTTAAACCACCATATTGCTTTACATAACTATCATTTACACTATTACAACCAAATGTAAATTTTATAAACTGACATTGGTGACCAGTATTTCCATAAGTAGTAAAACCAGTATTTATTACATTCCAACCACTCCAACCTGCGATAGTCTGTTTATTGACCCTAGTTGTCCATGTATTAGGATTTGCATTAGTCGCTGTTTCTATAGTAACCCAACAATCTTCACTTCCATCAGTTGATACATACATAAGAAATTTCTGAAGATATGTATATAAACCAGCTTTACTCGTATCATATATAATTCTTAATAAACAATCTTTCGTTGCACAATTATCACCAGGAGTACTTTTTCCGATAACAAAGCGAGGAGTATACGGAGTTTCTGTAAATAATGCTATTTTATCGGCATCAGAAGCTTCATAATCAGTCCAAGTAGCACCTGCATCTCTTGAATATTCAATAGTAATTCCTTCAGGTTTTGAGAATGCCATTCTATTTGCACCTAAAGTAGGAACTAGAGATGCATCTAATGGACCAAAATTACCTGATATATTTTTACCACCCCAACTAAGAAAAGCTTCACCAACACTATTAATAGGAATAGTAATATCACTAGAACCATCAAATGTAGTAGCAGTAGATGTAACAGCATTTCCTAATGATATCTTTCTACCAGTAGATAATTTAGTAGCTGAATTAGCTGCTCCGCCAGCAGTAGTAGAACCTGCGTATAAGTGAGTATGTCCTTTTTCAGAATAACCCGATAAAAAGTCTTCTTTACTTTGCCAACCTAATTGACCACCTTCAGCAAAACCATCAATACCCGTAATATACTTTAATGTCTTTTGTGGTAAAGAGTTAGCATTAAATTTAATAGGACCAGTTAATTCTCCACCTGATAATGGTAACTTTGTATTATCCTTAACTTTTACTCTACTAGTTGAACTATCATCTACATATAGATTACCAGTATCGGTTTCTAATAGAAAAGCTCCAACTGTTTCATTTGTAGGTGTTTTTGGTAAGGAGGTAGATACTCCTTTTCTAAATTTAACAGGTTGATTTGCCATTAAATTATTTTCCTCCTTAATTTATATAATAAAACTTACAAATAGGCTATATAGACATTATTTTCTATATAGCCTACATTTGTAAATATGTTAAAAATTTAATTAAAATGATTCCCAAACCAAAGTTGCATTAGTAAGTTCCACTTTAGTTGCATAAGTAGATGCAATATTTTTACCATTACCGTCTTGTGTAGCTTTAGTAGCACTTGTAGCGTTACCACTTAAAGCACCTTTAAATGTTGTAGCTACTAATGTGCCTGCTGTTGTGTCTAAAAATACACCTGTTTCAGCTAAAGATTCTACTGCCTGATTACTAGCTGTAGGAGCTGTAGAAGTACCAAGTAAGTAAGCCTTAGTCGTACCTCTAGCCTTCATATTGACTTTAGTATCTGTATTAGTAGATTTAAGTCCTACTGATGTTACACCTGTAACGTGACCAGCAGCATCCTTAGTTACTCCTGTTACAACTTGTACACCTGTACCATTTGTAATATCTGTATCTGCACCGCCTGAAGCAGAAGTTGTTGTTCCACCTGTAGGTGTATAGTGGTTTCCTACTGCTGTAACTTTAGTATCTGTAAATACTGCACTTGCAGGTACACTCTTACCGAGTGTAAAACCTGTAGAAACTAATGCACCCTCCGCATTAAATTTAGGAACATAACCATCTGCACTTTTAACTTTCTTAATATAACCTGATAAGTTTACATCAGTATTACCAATCTTTTCAAAAGCATTTGGAGTAACAGATGTATTTAAAATATATTCATCATATATATCATTGTCACCATGCTCATGTGCAATTAAATAAATAACACCTTTTTTAGCATCTTTTAACGCTGGAAGTGCTGTTACAACTTGAATATCAAACTGTGTAACACCACTAATAGCAGTATTAATAGCTTCCTTAACAGCATTAGAGGTTGGAAGATTTGTTGAATCTGCTGTTACTACAGTATCAACTCCTCTACTAGCAGCTTCACCTACACTAGGAAGTGTAATAGTAGTAACAGTAGGAGTAACAGTATGACCACTAGCTGTTAAAGCTGTAATAGCTTGTATTTCGCCATCATGAGTAGCTGTAGCTGTATCTGTTTTAGTTGGTCCTATACTAACAGGAGTTTCTGAAGGAAGTGTAATAGTTGTCTTTTCTGGTGTAACTTTATGTCCACTAACATTTACATCTGTAATTACTGTAAAAGATTTACCATGTGCAGGAGATTGTGGTGTACCTGTTGTAGCAGTTCCTTTAGAAAGCGTTGTTTCTGTTGGAAGTTTAAACGTAGTCTTTTCAGGTGTAACAGTGTGACCGCTTACATTTGTATCTGTTTCAACTGTGAATGTACCACCATGAGTAAGAGTAGTAGTTTCACCAGTTGTTGCAGTACCTTTTGAAAGTTGTGTTTCAGCAGGAAGTTTAACTGTGTGTTCCTTAGCATTAGTAAGTCTACCAAATGTATCTACAGTGAATGAGGGAACTTTAAATGTAGCTCCATGAGCAGGCGTTTGTGCTGTTGCATCACCATAAGTACCAGCAGTAACACCTGTAGTGCTTAAAGAGAAGTTAGTAGCAATAGCAGTCCAACCATCAGCAGTATTTGTATAAAGTGTTTTTGTTGATGTATTATAAAATAATGTATTAAGTGGACTATCCATAGTAGGTGCAGAAGTTCCTGTAATAACAGGTCTAGTATACTCTACATCTCCTACAAATAATCTCTGTGTATCAGTTGCAAAATATAAAGTATTTGCATCTTTAGCAGTTAATTTAGTATAATTTTCTTGTAAACCGTATTTAAATTTAATTTGCGTTTTTGCTGTAGGCATAAATAATTATCCTTTCTAATTTATAATAGTTATTAATTAATATTAAATAATTTTAACCTAGTTCTTTCCATGTCAAAGCATCTATTACAGCAGCTTCTGTAGCTAATAAGTTTGCATTAGAAGTATCTGATAATGTAGCTCCACCTATTGTAACATTTGAATCTTTAATAGCTCCATCTTTACCAAAGATAATTACATTATTTTCTTTGCCTATTACCTTATCTATTTTACCCTCTATAGCAGTATTAATAGCTGTTGTAATAGCATTTGTAATTATATTTTCAGTAGGTATTGTTACTGTAGAAGTACCTAAATCTTCTGTAGTATTAATTGCTATAGTAGATTCTTGTACTGTACCATCAGCTTTACTAATAATAATCTTACCACCTACTGAATTGGTAAGTTTATCTAGTTTAGAAGTTGTGTCAACCAAAAAACCATTATCACTATAGGTCAAAGCATTTGTAGCAATAGGGTCAATAGTTAAACTTGCAGAAATTGTATTATTATCTGTAATAGTAACTGTTATATTTTTATCCGTGTTATCTGCTGTATAAACATCTACTAAATCAGAAGCAGGAATTAATACCTTTTCATCTTGCCCTTGAATAGTAAGTTCAATATTCTTAGTTACAGTGTTATAAACACCCGCAGTTACAAATTTATCTTTAGGAATATTAATTACTACATCATCTTTACCATATACAGGAATTGTAATTTTAAGATTAGTTGCATCATAAACTGGGTCATGTGCTACATTTGCAAGTAGAACACCTTCATTACTTCCGACACTTATTTTACCTGTAGTATTATCAAAAGATAATGTAACATCAATATTATCTATAGCATCTTTAATGCCTGCTTTAATAAGTCCAATAGTAGCAAGTTTATTACTATCTGCTGTAGCCCAATTAGCTCCATCTGTTAAATAACCAGGTGTAGCTACAAGCCAATTTTTATTGTTAAATGTTACATTTAATTCGAGTGATGTAGGGTTTAAGTAAAATTGTCCTATAACAGCTTTACTTATATCAGGAAGTGTTTCAGTAGAATATACACTAGATGTAACATCTGTAGTTCCTTTAACTATTCTATTTTCATCAGTAATAAAATATAGTGTACTAGTATCTTTATTATCTAGTGAATCATAAGTTGTTCTAGTAAGACTATAAAAATTAACTTTATTATCTGTGCCTTGCCATTTTGTATCATTCTGTGCAGCAGATTCTGTCCAATTATCTAATGAGGAAGGGTCTACACCTTTATATAACCAAATAGTATGTGTATCTTCACGATATACTTGTTGTCCTACTGTTATATCTGTAAGTGCAAGCATTTCAGTTTCATTTGCTACAAACTTCATAGGGTCAGTATTCTTGCCTATTTCTTTAAGACTATTATCACCCTGTATTAAATAAGTGGTAGCATTAGTACCGTCAAACACATAAAGCTGTTGACCATAATGATATTTAGATTCAGTTGAACCAAAATTCTTAGCTGTTAAAGCAGCTGAAACAGCTTCATCATAACTACCAAACCAAGCTCTTAAATCTAGTGGAAATGCACCGTCTGTATCAAAAGAGTTTGACCAGCCTAATTTAGATTTAACTAAGTTTTGTTTAAAAGCATTTGCCATAATCTATCAGTATGCTCCTTTCAATTTATTTATATAGTTACTTGATACTTAGTAGTTGAACCTTGTGGAGATGCTAAGTCCTTAACATATACATTATAATCTTTTGCATTTGCACCAGAAGCATCATTTACAGAAACTACTGTTAATGTAAATGAATCTTTAATCTCTGAACCAAACTGTTCATCAGATGTAATAGAAGCTATAGTTCCTATAGTAGTTTCATAAGCTATTACTACACGCATAGTGCCAGCAGGAACTGAAACTGTATACTTCTGTCCTTTAGAAACTTTCTTATTTGTTTTAGTAAGTCCTCTAACTAAAGCAGAATTAAGTTCACCAGTCTTAGATGTTAATGAACCATAGAAACCATTTCTATAACCAGTAACATGAGAAGATGTTGCAACTTTAGAACCTGCTTTAATCTGTCCTGCTTCATAAGCTTTACCCAAGAATGTAGTAGGAATATTACCTGCATCGTATGTAATAGTAGCACTTACATAATAATCCGTGTCATCTTGTACTGTAAATTTAGCAAATGAACCTGTTGCAGTAGTAGCCGAATGAGCATTACTATCTGTAATAGCATATGTTTTAGCAGTAATTCCTGTAGGCTGTGTACCTTCCGCATTATTAGAATAAGCACCTGCGTTAAGTTTAGCAGTATAAGAAGGTGTAAACTCACTACCAACTTCTTTATTTCCAGCACCTGTTAAAGTAATACTAGCACTAGGCTGTGTAGTAGTAGGGTTACTATCCTGACTAAGTATATTTTCAAATAAAGATTGTATATCTTTTATACTTGTTATATCAATCTTTTGTCCTTTTTTAATGTTTCCAACATCTACTGTAGCTGTGATATTTCTTGCCAACGCAACTTGTGAAGCATTAACAGCTTGTGGAATTAATTCTTCTAGGTTTACAGTTACAGGAGTTTTACTACCTGTTACCGTAAATGATAAAAGGTGTGTAGTAGAATCATAACTAGCAGAAGATAAAAATAAATCTGCAATAGTAACATTCTTTACATCACCATTCTTAGCTGTAAATGTAAGTATAGTTCCACTATTATCTTGACTTCTATTAGCTTCTACACTTACTAAAGCACCATTATAATCCGATAAAGCATTAGTAACAGCTTCATTTATAGCTCCTACTGTAGCTAATTTATCATTATCATTGCCATCTGTAGATTTAAGTAATAGGTCATTTGCAAAAGCATCTAGTGTTGTAATAGCACCTTCGCTAACAGTACCTCCACCAACTTGAACTATTGCTCCTGTACTATCTTTAATATAAATACCAACACTACCATTAGTATTTACAACATATATTTTATCAGAAACAGCAGTTTCAACAGCAGGAACACTTGAAGTAAATTCAATTTGATTTTCTTTACTATCAGCTATAAGTTCATTACCTTTATAAATACGTTTAGTGTCAGTTATAAAGTATAATTGGTTATCGTTTTTTACTTTTGTGTTAGTATACTGTTCTTGTGTACCATAACTAAATAAAATTCTAGCCATTAAACATAAACTCCTTTATAATTATTTTACAAATATAACTGTTTTAAATTATTTAATCTATAAAATTTTCCATTGTAAATCAGTATCTATATCAGTAACACGTTCATTTAGTTGTTTTAACATATTATCTGAATCAGAACCTACATAATTAAATTTATTTAGTTCTGTATTCCAAATATACATAAAACCATCTGATTTAGTTACATATAATTTATTTTCTTCGCCTATCTCAGGTAATTCTGATTTATTTAATAAAAATTTAACTTGTTGAATATCTGAAACATTAATATTTGTTGATTTATATTGAGAAGCTACAGTTATAAGTTTGTCATCTGTCTTTTTAAAAATATTAACAGACATATAAAGTATCAACTCCTACAATTTATTATAGTATTAGTAGTGCAGTATATTAATGTACACAACAAAATTATTTTGCAAAAAAAAACAAAGTAAATCATAAAAATAAGATAAATTAGGATATATAGTTAAAAATTAAAAGTAAAAAAAATAGACAGTTATACAAAATAACTGTCTATTATAAATATATGATATTTAAAGTATTTATTATAAGTTAAATAAATTTAAATAATAGCCTTTAATAAATTATTTTATCTAAATTTTTAGAGTAGCATTAGTTTATTATAGTCTGCTTTAGTTGATTAAAACTGTTCATAGTAGCGATAAATCGGCATACGTCTTCGCAATTCCTCATTTACAGTTCTAATCTCAAAACCTTTTGAAATTGCATAATTTACAATTTCTTCCATAGCGTCATCTGCTTCTCCATTTCGATATAAAGTATAAGCAGAATGAGTTGAAATACATACCCAACCATTGCACTCTGAAGCATTATCAATAGCAATTTTAATATTGGCAACATCATCCACTATATCTGAAGCAGTTGTATCGGTATTAGAGCCAAGACTATTTCTTTTAATTGAGAAACGAGAAGAATATTCGTATGGGTTATTGTACGCATTTTCATGCCCGCTTGTCACAAGACCATCAAATCCCCATTTATATGCAAGTTTCTTTTCATCTTCTCTTGCACTTCCGAAAGGAGTACACCAAATCTTGTAATCAGAAAAGCCAAACTTGTGCATTTTCTGCAACCCAGTTACAAAATCTCTTTCTTCTGCAACAACATCAAGTGTTGAGGTGTTATATTCATTTATCTGCTGATTAGCATGGAATATAACAGGAAAACCCTCTAATTCATAAGAAAGTAGAAGTTCCAACAATCCCTCATTTTTTTCGACCTGTTCTGTAAGGCACGCAAATGAACACCTAATACCTAATCTGTCGCACAACTCTTTCTGTCGAGTTACATATTCTATTGCCCATGTATCATCATCAATAAAAGTTAATACAGGTTTTATGGTCGAACTATCAAACAGTTCTTTTCCGTTGACATAGGGATTCGATACATTTGTTCCGTCAATGATTGTATTGACATATTTTATCGTTGGTACAACATCTTTACGGCTTGTTATTCTAATGTATCTAGCATTAGATGGGAGTTTAATGTTTTTACTAAAATTCGTGTCTTCAAGAGATGATACAAGAACAGCAACAAATTTTTTATTTACATCATAGGCACAAGTACACCTTAATCCATCATTATAAGTACCATTTATACTGATAACAGAATTTGCTTTTACTGGAATAAAATCTGTCACCGCACTTTCTGAATCACTGGTACTTACACCCTCTAACCCACTATAACGAGTTATGAAATATCCATTAGTGATTGTAGCTATCGGATTTTCTACCCTTAAAGAATCCAAGTTATTAGGTATGCTTAAAAATGTCACTGTAGGAGCAACACCTGTTTTTCCCGTTGCTCTGATATAGTAACAATTCTCAGGGACAGTAAATGTGTATGTTACTTTACCACTGCCTTTTGCAATTACTTCTAAAAAGTTTCTTTCTTCATCATAAACACAAATACTGCGATTCGATTCAAGGTAAACATTATCAATTCGCACCTTATCGTTAGGTCTAACAGGGATGAACGATGTTGCACAACTATCAGAATCCCCTGTAATTTTCCCCTCATATCCGCTTAATCCTGTTATGAAATAACCATTTAAAATAGAAAGTTCTACTACTTTTGTCCCGTCAAACAAATTGTCTATTCTTGTATTTACCTTATCGATTTCATTATCTCCAACATTTTCAATCCAAGAACATTCAAAAGTTTGTTCGCTACTAGCACCACTTGATACTTTAATGGATACATTATTCATGTCCTCAGTTGGTGTAAAGTTATAAGTAATATGGTCGGTCCTATCGTTTATTGTCGTTTCAGCCCCGTTTGAATCTACGAAATACAAATAGTATTCATTTGTCGTTACTGAAACAGGTTTAACAGTAAATATATAACTGTGTCCACCAATCAAAGATAATCCACTAAAAGCAATTGCTCTTACATAAGAGCCTGTGGTAGTTACACTTGCTATTCTTAAATGTTTGACATTTAATAATTCATCTAAATCAGTTAAATCTTCCTTTAGTTCACTAACTTCTGTATTAGTATTATTAATTTCTGTTTTAGTTGCAAATGTACTATCAGCTAATTCTTTAGTATAATAATCTGCTAAATCAGGATTTGAAGTTCCTATCTTAACCCAATTACTATCTTGATAAGTATACATTTCATAAACACCATCAGTAGATGTAGTATTAGTAGATTTTAAATAAATAATGTCTGTACTTATATCAGAAGTAGGAAGTTCATTAACTACTGAATATTTAGGCTTAGTTGTACTACTAATTAGACTATTAATAGCTTCTTTAGTATAATAATTAGAAGTTAAATTATTATATTCAGTATTTAACTTTGAAGCAGTATTAGATATTTCTGTATACTTTTTATCAATATCTGTTTTAGTTTCATCAATGGCTATTTTTTCTTGCTGGACAGAATTAGCATTTTCAGAAACCGTTTGTGCAGTCTCATCAATAGTAGTTTTAGTATTAGCTATTTCTGATTTCATAGAAACTATATCAGCTTTATCAGCAGATACAGTAGCTTTATCAGCAGCTACACTCGCTTTGTCTGTTGCAACACTTACTTTTATATCGTTAAGTGTTTCAATAGTTTCATCAGCAGTAATACTATTACTTGCTAATTTAATTAAACTTTGGTCTTCTGAGTTAAAAATACCTATACTCATACTTTTAATTCCTTTCTTAGATAAATTTATATTTGTTCATATAAAGCTAACTCTACAGTAAATTCTTTTCTTTCATTTTCTGTATCAGTTTCATCTGTACAAACCCATAACGAACCATTTATAGGATTATTTGTATAGCTTGTTGGTATCATTCTAAAATATTTATTATTCACAGTCACTCTACTAAGCACATGATTATCACCATCTGCAATATTATCCTCTTCATATGTAGTGTACCAATTACCTAAAGCATTAGTGCCACAACGACTACCACCTTTACCAAAAGGACTATAGTCAAAATCTCTACTAAAAGAAGAAGTATAAATTTTATTAATACCAAGTCTACCATAACCAGTCCATGTATTATTGCAAGTAATTTTATAACATTTACGAGCATTGAATTTTATAAGACCTGTTAAACTGTACCATTCCACACCTTTTGATGTATCATGAAAAGTAATATAAACTTTATCATTTTTCTTTACAGTTGTAGCAAATTCAGAATCAAAAAATGTAGTATCTAGTAAAAGGTTTTTATTAGAAAATTTTATATTATAATCATCACTTGTAGTATTGTTTATACTATATAGAACATTAGTTAATTTTTCATTTTCTTTAATATAAACTGACATTATTTTATCTAATCCTTTACAATTTAATCTTTTATCTCAAATGCAAATCTGCTTAATAGATATTTCTTATTATTGAGCAGTATAGTTTGTGTAGGTACAGAATAGTCAGAATAAGTACTGCTATCTGGTGTACCTTGTGTATGAGAAAGTATATGATATACATTTGTAAAACCTTTGTTTTGACTGGTAGAAAC